>Ga0114931_10000325_pt1 | contig 56257 bp, 46 predicted proteins | sample 2SBtaG_FD_89579 | JGI IMG/M metagenome (GOLD analysis project Ga0114931, IMG submission 89579) | Deep subsurface microbial communities from Kolumbo volcano to uncover new lineages of life (NeLLi) - 2SBTROV14_V59a metaG | ecosystem: Environmental > Aquatic > Marine > Volcanic | place: Kolumbo... | reverse complement strand
GTCGCGAATGGAAATACCCGGCGCGCCGCTGCATGCAGCAAGATCCCACACTGTGGGACATGGATGACATGGACCTACCCGACGGCGCGCCTCGGTCTACCGAACTGACGCAGTAGTGCTAGCAGCGTTTGTCTGGGGCGCAGCAGCGCCCCCTCGGCTTCGCCGAGCCTCCCCCTCGACCGCTGCGCGGTCGTCTAGCCCCTCGATTCAAGAGAATCGAGGGGCTAGTCCCGCGTTGCCATCGAAGCGATGGGTGCTTCGCACGCGCGGCTGCGCCGCGCAACGCGGGACTAGCAGCGTTTGTCTGGGGCGCAGCAGCGCCCCCTCGGCTTCGCCGAGCCTCCCCCTCGACCGTTTCGCGGTCGTCTAGCCCCTCGATTCGAGAGAATCGAGGGGCTAGGGGCACACGCCGTTGCTGTCGATACAGATCGGCGCGCTCCCGCTGCTGCAGCAGGCGGCGTTCGAGCTGTCGACGACCAGATTGCAGACGGCGGCGCAGGGACAGGTGGTGCAGCCCACCGCGGGCGCGTAGTCCCGGCAGTTGCCCGCGACGCAGATCTTGTCGCGCGAGCACGTCTTGCCGCAGCCGCCGCAGTCCAGGTTGCTGGTCTGCGTGTTCACGCAGGAGGTGTGGCCGTTGTTGGTGCAGGCGTGCAGGCCGCCCGAACACGACGACCCGCTCGAGCAGCTCCCGTTCTGGCACTTCTGGTTCGAGGAACAGGCATTGCCGCAGCTGCCGCAGTGGTAGGCGTCGCCGTTGGTGTCGACGCACTGGCCGTTGCAGTTGGTGAGCCCCGGTCGGCAGATGCAGGAGCCGCCGTTGCAGATCTGGTCCGAACGGCACTGGGTGCTGCAGTTGCCGCAGTGCCGGGGGTCGTTCTGCAGGTCGATGCAGCGACTGCCGCCGCAGGTTGCGGTGCCCGGGCCGCAGGCGCACTGCCCGCTCACGCAGGCCAGCGTCAGTGCGCACTGATGGCCGCACGAACCGCAGTCACTCGCGCTGGTCGCGGTGTCCACCTCGCAGCCGTTGCCCGCCGCGCCGTCGCAGTCTGCGAAATTGGCATGGCACTGGTACCCGCACTGGGAGCTGGTGCACGTCCGCGACGCGTTCGCACGCGCCGGGCAGGCCTGGCCGCAGGAGCCGCAGTGATCCGGATCGGTGGCCGTGTCGACACACTGGCCTCCGCAGTCCTTCTGCCCGGTGGGACATTGCGTGATGCACTGGCCGCCCGAACACACCTGGTTCGTTCCGCAGGCTGCCCCGCAGCTTCCGCAGTTGTTCTTGCTGGTGCTGGCGTCGACGCACTGGCCCGCGCACTTCGAGAGTCCGGCATTGCACTGGATGCCGCACTGGCCGTTGGCGCAGGTGGCCGAGCCGCTCTGGACCGTCGGGCAGACATTGCCGCAACTGCCGCAGTTGGCGGGATCGCTCGAGGTCGGGACGCACTGGTTGCCGCAGCGCAAGTAGCCGGCGTTGCAGGCGAAGTCGCACGCTCCTGTCGAGCAGACGGGCGAGGCATGCGCGGGGGCGGTGCACGCCGTAGCGCATCCGCCGCAGTGCGCGGGATTGGTCTGCATGTCGACGCACTGCCCGCTGCAGTTGGCCAGGGGTTTCTGGCACGAAATCACACACGTGCCATTGGAGCAGACCTGGTTCTGCGCGCAGGTCTTGCCGCAGGTGCCACAATCGGTCGGGTCGCTCTGCAGATCCACGCAGTTGCTGTTGCAGCTCGTGTACCCCGCACTGCAGGCGACTCCGCAGCTTCCGGCCGAGCAGGTGGCGGTTCCGTTCGGCGGCACGGGGCAGGCGTGGCCGCAGCCGCCGCAGTTGTCGGGGTCGTTGGACGTGCTGACGCAGCTTCCGCCGCAGTCCGTGTAGCCACTATTGCAGCCGACGCTGCAGGTACCGCCGCTGCAGGTAGCCTGGCCGTTCGAGGGCACCGAGCAGGTTGAACCGCAGCCGCCGCAGTTGGCCGGATCGGCGCTCGTGTCCACGCAGACCGAGCCGCATTGCGTCGCACTGCCCCCACACGACGACGAGCACTGACCGGCGCTGCAGACCTGCCCGGTGGGGCACTGGATGCCGCAACCGCCGCAGTTGCCCGGGCTGGTCGTGGTGTCCACACAGGCGTTGCCACACTTGGCGTAGCCGGTATTGCACGACAGACCGCAGCTGCCGGCGGAGCAGGTGGGCGTCCCGTTGGCGGGGGAGTCGCACACGGTGCCGCATGCGCCGCAGTTGTCCGGGTCCGACGAGGTGTCCACGCACGAGTTGCCGCACTTCGCGTAGCCGGCGTCGCAGCTGGAATCGCACTTGCCCGACGCGCACACGGCGTGACCGTGGGCGGGAACCAGGCAGGTCGCGCCGCAGCCGCCGCAGTGGTTCGTGCTCGTGTTGGTGTCGACGCAGGCTCCACTGCAGTTGGTGCGGGAGCCGGAGCAGCTCGTGGCGCACTTGCCGAGATCGCAGACCTTGCTGGCCGCGCAGGCGGTCGCGCAGCCGCCGCAGTGAGTAGGATCGCTCCCGGTATCGACGCACGTGTTTCCACAGCTCGTGTAGCCGGCGTTGCAGGTGCTGCCGCACTGGCCCGCCTTGCACGCCGGGGTGCCGTTGATCACGGCTGGGCACATGACGCCGCAGCCGCCGCAATTGCCTGGATCGGTCCGGGTGTCGGCGCACTGGGGGCCGCAGCGCTCGAGGTTGCCGCACAGGAAATCGCAGCGCCCGCTGTAGCAGATCGGCGTGCCGCCGCTGGGTGCGGTACACGCCGCGCCGCAGCCGTCGCAGTTGCCCGGGTCGCTCTTGAGGTCGACACACTGGCCGCTGCAGACGGTCTGCCCTTGGTTGCAGGCGATGGGACCATCCTTGTTGCCGCCGTCCAGGGCATCGCTGCCGCCGTCCGCGGAGCCGGCTCGCACGCACTGGTTGTCCGTCGGGTTGCACACGAAACCCGGACTGCATTTGCCGTTCGGTCCGCACCTACCGTGGTCGAGGTAGGACGACAGGTCCGGTGCAGCGCAACCGGATGGAACGCCGGCCAGCGCGATCAAGCCCCAGAGCAGCGCTGCGAGCGCCGGGTACTGGCAATTCCGCCCGGTCACCAGCGTCCTCCGAGGTTGGCGTTGCAGCCGCCCGGCGCGCACCCGAGGGCCAGCCGCGCCGACTTCTCGCTGCCGCCGCTCGACAGATCGACGTACAGCAGCACGCCGCCGACGACCAGGGCGGCGCCGCCCGCGATAGCCAGGATGCGTGCCGTGGTCTGGCGGCTCTTCATCTGGTCGTAGGCCGAAGCACGCGCGACCTGCGTGGGTTCGCTCTTCACCGAGCCCTCCGAGCCGCGTCTCAGCCCCTCGAATACGGCCGCGCCGCCCAGGGCTGCGACTCCGGCACCGAACGCGATCCAGGTCGGTAGCCGCACGCCGTGATGCGGCAATTCGTCGCGTCGCGGGTGCGTCGCTGCCAGCGGCGGGTGCGTCGCTGCTGGCGGCGGCGCGGTGGGGGACGGCGCGGTGGCTGGTGCGCGGTCAAGCGTTGCGTCCAGGTCGATCGCGCGGAGATCCGGCAGCTCGAAGTCCCGCTCGGCGTCCTGGTAACCCTCGCGGCGCAGGCGCAGATGATGTCGCCCCGGGTAGATCTCGCCGGTCCACGGCGTCACGCCCACGGGACGGTCGTCGATAACCACGGTGGCGCCGTCGGGATCGGACATTATCGTGAGCTGCTGGACGCCCTTCTTGTGGAGCGCCGCTTCGAGCTTCTCGATGCGTCGGCGGACGAGCTTCCGGTCGGAGGCGTCCGGTGCCTGGCGCAGGTATGCCCGGTAGAACCGGAGTGCTCCAGCGTTGTCCTGCAGCTTCTCGTACGCGCGTGCCGCGTTGAACGACAACGTCGGGCTGGGATAGACGTGGTGCGCCTGCAGGAACGCGTCGATCGCGTCCTTGTAGTGATGGTGGCGGTAGGCCTTGATGCCGTTCTTGAAGAACAGCTCCGCCCGCGCTTTCGCGGCACTGGAGTCGTCCTGTGCCGCAGCGCCGTGGGCAGCGCTCGGTCCGGCGACTGCTGATGGTGCGAGCAGCGCACAGGCCGTGACGGTGGCGAACGTGGCAAGCAGTTTCATGGCGAAGCAGGCTAGAGGGTCGTCTTGATGTCGAGACCGTGGGACTTGTGGGGACGCGGTGCGTAGTGGCGGCGTGGACGCGGCGACGGACGAGCGGACGCCGAGGTTGTCGGCCCAGCTTCAGGAGCAGCCTCCGGAGCTGCGCTGTCCGCCGGCCGGGCACGCGGGGAGGGGACGGCCGGCGGCGCGGGCGCACTGCTGGCCTGGGGCGCGCCGGCGCTTTCGGTTGCGGCGGCAGCCGTGGCTTTGGCCGGCGCTGCAGGCGTGGCGGCCTGCTGCGGTTCGCGGCTTGACAAAGCGAAGGCGCCGACCGCCAGGACGCATCCGACGAGCGCCGCAATCGCGACAGTGGACATCGGCGACAGCGCGCGGCGGGGTGCGCCGACACCAGGCGGGTCGACGTCTTCCGATGTGGAGGCGGCCAGTGACGAGACGGGAGGTGGGTCGCCGGCTGCCGGTTGCAGCGTTTCCAGATCCTTCGAGAGGCGCACCAGCGGTGGCGTACCGGACGGCGGCGGCGCGGCGAGCAGGTCCTCGTGCTGACTGGATCGGGGTTCTAGCCAGGCCTGCAGCGAGCTGCCGGTGATGTCCTCCGAATAGCCGCGCTGGCTCAGCCAGTCGGCCAGCGCGGTGCCGAGATCGCGCATGCTCTGCCAGCGGCCTTCGCGGGATTTGACGAACCCTCGCTCGAGCACCGCCCACAGACCTGCGTCTCCCGCCTCCAGCTCGACGATGGGCCGCGCCTCGAGCTCGATCACGGCGCGCAGAAGGGCGTTGTAGCTGTCGCCGTCGAACGGTAGCTCGCCCGTCACCAGCTCGTAGAGCACCACGCACAGTGCCCAGACATCCGATCGCCCGTCGACGTCCTCGCCCCGCGCCTGCTCGGGCGACATGTAGCCTGGGCTGCCGACCGCGACGCCGAAGTCGGTCAGTCGCTTGAAGTCGTCGTTTTCGAATTTTGCGATGCCGAAGTCCACGAGCTTCGGGCGGATCACGCCGTCGTGCCCGCGCGTGAGGAAGATGTTCTCCGGCTTGAGGTCGCGGTGCACGATGCCCTGGTCGTGGACCGCGGCCAGCGCATCGATGATGGGCAACAGCGTACGGACGGCCTGGACGGCGTCCATACGCCCGTCGCGATCCAGTAGCGTCCCCAGATCTTCGCCGCCGAGCAGCTCCATCACGATGAATGGGTGACCGGGCTTCGTCTTGCCGAAGTCGGTCACGCGTACGATCGCGGGGTGTCCGATGCGCGCTGCAGCGCGCGCTTCCTGGAGCAGGCGATCCGAAAGCTGTGGGTGGCGGAGGTCGCCGCGGATGAACTTCACCGCGACGTGGATGTCGAGCGCTTCGTTGTGCGCGACCCACACCGCCGCCATGCCTCCTTCGCCGAGCTGCCGCACGAGCCGGTACTTCTGTCCGATCAGATCACCCGGATGGAAATCGATGCGCTGCGCCTTGGCGCCGGGTACCGGTCGCGCTCCCGACGACGGTCGTGCGGCGCGCACCGGCACGGGTGGAGGCTTGCGAGCTGCCACTACAAACAAGAAGATAGCACGCGAAAATGCGGAAAATGAGTGAGTATTATCGACACAACTTCGTGCCTGCCAGGGGTCCCTTGCGGTTACTACTCAGGTGCGGGCAGGTGTTGCCGTCGCTGCTGCTACGCGAAATCCGCGGAGTCGGCGGGAGCCGCGGTCTAGACTGTGCCCATCATGATGCTGCGTTCTCGTCTCGTCTTGCTTGCTGGCGCGCTGCTTTGGGCCTGTGGGACCGGCGGAGTTTCGTCCCACAGCGGATCAGTCGGCGCCGCAGGCACGGGTTCCGGCGGCTTGGGCGGCTTGGGTAGCGCAGGTTGGCCGAATACCGCGGGCTCTCCGGGTACAGGTGGAACGGCAGCCGGCGCCGGCGGTTCAGGAGGCGATCCGGTCGGAAATTGCACCGACCAGGCCAAACGCAATCGCTTCGCCATGAACATCGACCCCGACAATGCCGGCGGGGATCCGAGCGCAGCCCAGCTGCGGGCGCTCGGCGCGCGCTGGGTGCGGATCGAGTGGAAACAGGGCGTGAGCCACAGCACACGGCAGAGCCAGATCGCCGGCTGACCGAAATCGGCATGAACGACACGACGAACCAGGCGCAGTACCTGAAGAACATCTACACCCTGGCCGCTGGCTACGGCTCGCAGGTTCCGGAGGTGTTCTGGTTCTGCTGGAGCGACGCCATGGTCTCGCCGTTCGGCGTCGTCGACGCCTCCGGGGGCCACAAGGCGTCCTTTGGCGCCTACCAGTCGGTCGCCCCTGCCTGGGACTCGAGCTGCGAGTGACTGTGCGGTCCGGGCGCCGCGCTTGACGCGGTGCTGGGCCTGAAGTGTCCGTAGTCATTCAGTATTTTGAGCCGTCCTAGCCCAGGTCGAGGGCTCCGGCTACACCACGGACGCCTTGTCTTCCTCCCAGCACGGTCATTCCGCCGACGACTCGCCTCGGGGCCGCTACCTGCTCGGGCTGTGCATGACAGCTCTCGGCGTCGTGTACGGCGACATCGGAACCAGTCCTCTGTACGCGATCCACGAGTGCTTCAAGGGTGAGCACGGCGTGCCCGTCACGCACGAGAACGTGCTGGGCGTGCTGTCGCTGATCTTCTGGTCGCTCACCATCGTGATCTCCATCAAGTACCTCGTGTACGTGATGCGGGCGGACAACCGGGGAGAGGGCGGCATCCTGGCGTTGATGGCGCTGGCGACCTCGCGTGGCGGCACGCGACGTTCCACGTGGGTCGTGGTGCTGCTGGGGCTATTCGGTGCCGCGCTGTTGTACGGCGACGGCATGATCACGCCGGCCATCTCCGTGTTGGGCGCCACTGAAGGTCTGGAAGTGGCGACGCCGGCCTTCTCGCATTTCATCGCGCCGATCACGATCGTGATCCTGATCGGCCTGTTCATGTTCCAGAAGCGGGGGACCGCAGGCGTGGGGGCCATCTTCGGCCCAGTGACGCTGGTCTGGTTCATCCTTCTGTCGGTGCTCGGGATCGTGCACATCGTCCACCAGCCGAAGGTGCTCCTGGCGCTCAGCCCGCTGCACGGCGCGCTGTTCCTGCTGCACAACCACATCAACGGTTTTCTGGTGCTCGGCGCTGTATTCCTCGTCGCGACGGGCGGCTAAGCGCTCTACGCCGATATGGGACACTTTGGTGCCCGGCCCATCCGGCTGACCTGGTTCGTGTTGGTGCTGCCGGCGCTGCTCCTGAACTACTTCGGTCAGGGCGCGCTTCTGCTCGACCACCCCGAGGCGATCCGGAACCCGTTCTACCTGATGGCACCGCGCTGGGCGCTCTACCCGCTGGTGATCATGGCCACCATGGCCACCATCATTGCGTCGCAGGCGGTGATTTCCGGCGCCTTCTCGCTCACGCGCCAGGCGACGATGCTCGGCTTCTGGCCACGCGTGCAGATCCAGCACACCTCGGCCAAGGAGATCGGGCAAATCTACGTTCCGTCGATCAACTGGGTACTGATGCTAGCGACAATCGCGCTGGTGCTCGGCTTCAAGTCGTCCACCAACCTGGCCGCGGCGTACGGCATCGCGGTGACCACAACGATGGTGATCACGACGGCGCTCGCGTACATCGTGGCGCGCCACGTGTGGGGCTGGAAGCTCTGGACCTCGCTCTCGCTCACGATCTTCTTCCTGATCATCGATCTGGCGTTCTTCGGCGCGAACCTGATCAAGGTGGAACAGGGCGGCTGGTTCCCGCTGCTGGTGGCCAGCGGGGTGTTCCTCCTGATGACGACCTGGCAGAAGGGCAGACAGCTGCTGGGGCAGCAGATCCGCGAGCGCATCGTGCCGCTCGAGGATTTCTTCGAGCTGATGCGCATCGAGCGACCGCACCGGGCACCCGGCTCGGCGGTCTTCATGACCAGCAACCCCACCGGCACGCCCCCGGCCCTGCTGCACAACTTCGAGCACAACCGCGTGGTGCACGAGCAGGTGATGCTCTTGACGATCGTGACGGAGGAGGTGTCCCACGTGGAGGACGCCGAGCGCGTCTCGGTCGAGGAGCTGCCGGAAGGGTTCGTGCGGATCGTGGCGCACTATGGCTTCATGGAGGACCCTGACCTGGTTGCGCTGATCATGCGCGAGGACACGCCCACGCCGCCCATCCAGCACACCACGTTCTTCCTCGGACGCGAGACGCTGCTGGCCGAGGGGCGCTATGGCATGTCGCGCTGGCGCGAGCAGCTCTTCGCCTACATGTCGCGCAACGCCCTCAGGGCGACGGCATTTTTCAACGTGCCGCCCGAGCGCGTGATGGAACTCGGCTCGCAGGTAGAGCTGTAGCGGCCGGCGCCGCTAGAAGGCGATGTCGACGTTCAGGTTCACGACGCCGAGGTCCTGCGTGTAGACGCCGCCGGCGTTGGGGCTGATCGGAGGATTGAGCGTGCTCTTGCCGCTGTTGTCGCGTGTCGGAGAGAAGAACTGCGAGTACGACAGCTCGGTGTGCAGGTTTTTCATGATGGCGACGCGCCCGCCCAGCGTGAAGGAAACGGCGTTCCAATCCGGAAGGGTCGGGTCGAGCGTCGAGTTGGGCACGGCGCTCGAATAGTAACCCGCTCCTGCCAGAAGCTCCGCGGCGGGGCTGACCCAGACGCTGCCCCCCGCGCGTACGGCGAAGGAGTCGTGCCAGTCACGGGGGATATCCAGAACCCGGGTCGGGCCCGCGCAGGGCTTGTCTTGCGCGGAGATGCACTGGTCCTTGAACGAGCTCCAGCGCGTGTAGTCGCCGAACAGGCGCAGCTCCACGTCCTTCCGTGCTCGCCAGCGGGCGCCCAGCTGGACCACATCCGGGAAGTCCTGATGCGCGTCTACCTTGTCTTCGGAGAGCGCACCGCCGAAGTCGTTCTTCAGGGTGCCGGAGAGCTTCATCCCACCGCTGACGCCCGGCCTGGACTGGTACGAGGCGCCGAACCAGAGCTGCTTCGGCACGGCTTCATACATGATCCCGGCGCCGAAGCTGCCTTGCCAGCCGCTCACATCCAGCCAGGACCGCCCCTCCGCTGCGACGTCGTTTTTGGCGGTGAGGATGCGCGCGCGCAAGAGGTCGATCATCGACTGCACGAGGTTTCCCGAAATGCCGATGCTGAGGCCCGTGTCCGGGACGTGGTACGCGGCGGCCAGCGTGTAGTAGCTGGAGCGGATCTGGCCTTCGAGCACGAACCAGCGCTGTGCGCCGTCGACCGGACCAGGGTAGCTCTTGCTGTTCTTGAAGCGGTTGTTCTGATCCCAGGTCGCCTGTACGCCGAACGGCGTATAGAAGCCCGCGCCGAGCGCAAAGTTGCCGAACTTCGTGGTGAGCCCGATCATCGGCGAAGGAATGATGTTGAACAGGTTCGCCTTGTCGGTGTTCGCGCCGGTTGCGCCGGCGGGTTCCGGCACGTCGCTCGCCGCTGGTGTGTGGACGTAGGTAACGTGTCGCCACGCCGCGGTCAGATCGAGGAACACGTGAGTGTTCTCGCTGTCCGCAATACCGGCTGGATTGTAGTAGATCGCCGTGGCGTTGTTCGTGACCGGGTAGCCGTGTTCACCACCGAAGCGCGCTACGGAAATGCCGCCGGCCCTCGCCGGGCTCGACCACAAGGCCGCTGCACAGACAAACGCCGCCCCTCCCGCAAAGACCCTCGCTGAGCACCTCATCGGTGCGTGTTGTAATCACTTGACCGCGCGGCGGCTATGGCCATGCTTCGTTTCGGAGGCCCATGCTCGCGAAAAATTTCCGAATACTGGCCGCGCTGCCGGTTTTTGCGTTGCTCGTGCAGGGATGTACGAACACCGAGGGCAACTTCAACGACTTCGTTGCGCGGGAGAAGGCGCTGCAGGAAGGCGGAGCCGGCGGAGCCGGCGGCGCGGGAGGCTTCACGCCTTGTGACCCGCCCAAGCCGGGGGACATCGACGCGCAGTATCTGTTTGCCCTGTCAGCCAAGATCGGGACGCTCCAGCCGCCGGTGCTGTTCCTGGCGGATGTGAAGACGGTCGACTTCCAGGGGGCTACGGGGCTGAAGTTGACTCTGCACAGCCTCGACGCGAGCGATCGCAAGACCGAGGTCGGTACGCCGCTCGACATTCCGGAGATCGCGATCGGCAGTGACGGCGTGCTCGCGTCGACAGCGCTGCCCGAGTTCACGATCACCGGCGAGGCCAACTCTATCCAGCTGGGGCAGGACATCGTCGCCACTGGTGTGACGCTGGTCGGCCAGATGTGCGGGGTGCAGGACTTCTACTGCGGCACCGTGACCGGCAGCGTCACTCAACCTGTGAAGCTGATTCTGGACGGCTCTCCCTACACGTTCGAGTCCGTTCCGGATCCGTCCAAGCTGCCACTGGATCCGATCTCCGTGAACTGCGCCAAGGACCCGGCGCCGCCGCTCTGATGGCCCCCCAGCGGCACAGACCATCGGGCGCTACCGCTGCGCAACGTCGGCGGTCGGCGGCTACTGCGTCGTGAACGTCCAGCTCTTGTTCAGCGTGCCGCCGGTGTGCGTGCCCTTGATAGTCACGCGATATTTCGTCTTCGATGCCAGCGGCTTGTCCGCGTACATCACGTAGGCGTCCTTGAGCAGGGTCTGCATTGCCGGCGTCAGCCACTGGTGGCTGATCGGCGTGGAGTTCCCGGCCACGGTAAGCGTGTGCGACGTGATGCTGGCTCCCTTGGCGAACAGCGTGATCGGATAGCCGCTCGGGAAGCCGCCGGGGGGTGCGGGCGGTTTCGGCCCCTCGTTGCCCGAGAAGGAGCGAGGCACCTTGGTCTGGCCCGCGTAGGGCCACATCACGACCGTGCTTGCGGCCATTCCCTTGCCGGCGCCGAAGTCCGTCGTGTCGCACCCGGCCGCCTTGCCGTAGCCGACGTCCACGACCCAGGGGCTCAGGATGGGCGTGCGGTGCCAGACGGAGTTGATCCACATGGCGACGGCAGCCGTCGGATTGTTCGCGAACGCCATGTCCTCGAAGGCGGGCGCGCCCGAGTAGCCGGCAGCCTGCATGCGCTGCCAGAAGTTGACGGCGACGTAGTCCTTGCAGCCGGATACCTCGTTGTGCGGGTTCGCGATGCACTGGTTCGCGCCGGCGGACTTGTTGACGGAGTAGTAGGTGCAGTGCTTGGTGGTCGAGGTATTCAGCGAGGCGACCATGCGCGCGCACTTGGCGCCCGCGGCGGTGCGCGCCGCGTTCACCCGCGAGAGCGCGGTCTTCTGTGCCGCCGTTGCACTGCCGGGCGCTGCAGGGCAGGTGGTACCGCCGCCGCTGCCGCCGGTCGAGCCGCCGCTGCCGCCGGTCGCACCGCCGCTGCCGCCGGTCGCACCGCCGCTGCCGCCGGTCGCACCGCCGCTGCCGCCGGTCGCACCGCCGCTGCCGCCGGTCGCACCGCCGCTGCCGCCGATCGCACCGCCGCTGCCGCTGCTGGCCCCCGCGCCGCCTGCGCCTGCGCCTCCGCTCGCGCCGCCGACGCCGGAGCTGCCGCCCGTTCCGTTACCGGAGCCGTCTCCGCCGCTGCACGCCACCAGTACAGCCGCCACCGCTACCAGCCAGCTTCCGTGTGCCATGTATCGCATGCCTGCCAGTCTATCCGAATCGTCCGGCGCCTGGCGCCCGCCGCTCCTGGAGCCCGCGACAATGGTGGGGGGTACACACACACTGTAGGCGTCCGGTTTTTCGGGAACGTGGCGCAGCGTCTGCTGTCATATGCTGGAGGTCCCAGGGTTCGCGAGGTCGAGATATGCGGTTCGGCAAGGATGTGCTGGCGACGGATCTGTACGAGGTGCTGGGCGTTCCGCGCGACGCTTCGCCCGACCACATCCGTCGGGCCTACCGGCGGCTCGCGATGCAGAGCCACCCCGATCTCAACCCGTTCGACCGATTCGCTGCAGAGCAGCGCATGGCGGAGATAAACGTAGCTGCCGGCGTGCTGCTCGATTCCGGGCGCCGCGCTGCGTATGACCGCGGACGGCGCTCGGCGCGCCGCTCGACGCCGGCCCCCTGCTGGTGGGCGAGCCCAACAGCAGGGCCCGCGGAGTGGGTCGAGCCGTCGGAGGCGATGCGCCGCGCGACCGCGCGCGCGACGGGCGAGGCGCAGGATCTGTTGCTCCGCCTCCGGCCCTGGCCCGGGCGTGTGCTCGGCACGGTTTTCGAACACGTGAGCGCCTGGCCCGCCGAACGTCACGCGGCCGTGCTGGTCGCCTGCGTCGTCGTTGCGATGAGCCTGATCGCGGAAGCGCGTCCGACGTCGTTGCCGTTTTTCCAGCAGGACGCCACCGCGAAAATCGCGCAAGCGGAGTGACGCACCGCACCAAGCGGTGACGGCAACCACCGGGAGCTGATAGCCTGTCGGTCGCGGAGGTTCTTGATGAGACACACTTGGCTCTACGTCGGTGCGGCGTCGCTGCTGGTCCTCGGTTCGGGGTGCGGGAGCTCGGGAGGCAACAGCGGAGCGGCGGGCAGCGGCGGCACGAGCGGCAGCGGTGGCTCGACCGGCGGTAGCGGTGGGTCGTCTGCGAGCGGCGGAACGAGCGGCACTGGCGCCGGCGGCAGCGCGGGCAGCGGCGGCAGTGGTGCCGGCGGTAGCGCGGGCAGCGGCGCCGGCGGCATCGCGGCGAAATATCCAGGCGACGTCGGCATCGGCCAGGACCCCGATGTGATCTGGGTGGAAAACTTCGAGGAAGGCTCGGTTGGCGCCGTGACCGGACGCTACGACGACCACAAGAATTCCCCCGGCATGGCGCTGGTCTCCGACGTGCCGGCGAAGAGCGGCGGCAAGGCGTCGATGAAGCTCACCGCCAGCGGGAACGGTGCGAACGCCACGGACTTCTACAAGAAGCTCGCGCCCGGTTACGAGGAGCTCTACGTCCGCTACTACGCCAAGTACCAGGCGAACGTAGCGTGGCATCACACCGGCGTGTGGGTGGGTGGCTACAACCCGGCGTCGAAGTGGCCGAACCCCCAGGCGGGGCTCAAGCCCAACGGCGACGATCGCTTCAGCGTGTCGCTCGAGCCGATGGAGCAGGGCCAGGACGTCCGCATGGACTTCTACAACTACTGGATGAAAATGCACTCCTGGATGGCGCAGCCGAGTGGCAGCACCGCCTACTACGGCAATTCGCTCGTCCACCTGAAATCGCTCCAGGCGTCCGGCGACAAGTGGATGTGCATCGAGCTGCATATCAAGCTCAATCCCAGCGGCGCGAACGGCAAGGGCGCCGAGCTCGGCCTGTGGGTCAACGACCAATCCGTCGACCAGTTCTCCGACACGAAGCCGCTCGGTTACTGGATCAGGGACAAGTTCTGTCCGACCACCGCCAACAGCTCCGAGTGCACGAACTACCCGCCGGCTTCTGGCACCACGATGATCCCGTTGGATCTCCAGTACCGCAGCACCACGGCACTCGAGCTCAACGCATTCTGGCCGCAGAACTACATCACCAAGGCGGGCGCGAGCGGTAGTGTCTGGTACGACGACATGGTCGTCGCGAAGAAGCGCATCGGCTGCCTCCAGTAGTAGGCACGCATGCCGGCCGACGCCGGCTCAGGGTCGTCTATCCCGGGTGGATGCAGTTCGATACGCCCGACCCGGACGAGTCACGGCCGACCCTGGACGCTAGCGCACGCGGGGTCGCGGAAACCGACAGCTTCCTCTACGCCTGGCAGCTGCGCGAGTTCGTACCCGGGGCGGTGCGCCCGACGACCGATCCTACCGCCGCGCGCCGTGCGGCGATTCAGGCGGCCGAGGCGTGACGAGCGGCAGATCGCTTTTGGGCGTGTAGCTCGCGTCGCGCTCGCGGTACGAGGGATCGCGCAGGCGCAGCTCCTTCCACGTGACGCCCGGCGGCGAGGCGTCCAGCCAGTGGTAGCTCATCCGGCGCACGTCGAGGTGGACGAACTGCGTCCTTGGATGGGTGTACACGCCCACGCCGGCGCGCGGCAGCCGGCGCAGCCAGGCCGAAAGCTTCTTCGCGCTCACACCGGGCAGCTGGAAATCCAGCGCGGCGCCCTTCGAGTGATAGCCGGCGTGGGGGCGGTAGGCCGAGAGGATCACCAGAGAGCCCGCGCGGAAGTGATAGGCCGTCTTGAACGCGAGCTCGACCAGCCGCGCGCGGAGCGGCCACACGTCGTCTTCGCCGCGCGCGGAGACGGCGCTGAACGTCTCCACGACGCGCGGATCGACGCTGCCGTTGGGGCGGAATAGCACGAGGTTCGCCTCGGCGCGCGTGTCGAGGTTCTCCACGTGCAGCGGATACAGCCGCGCGACCCAGGGCAGGGGCGCGACGGGTCGAGGCGGCGGCGTGGGAACGGCACGTGGCGCGGGCAGGACCGGTGGCGGCGCGGCAGCGGGCGGGTCGAGCTCGCCGGCGGCGAGCCCCGAGGCAGCCAGCGAGGCGACCGCGGCGAGCAGCGCCGCGAGCTCCAGACGACGCCGCGAGGCCATGGGTTCAAGGCTAGCATGCGGCCCCGCGCCGTCGCGAATCCGCCGCCCTAGGAGTCGGCGATACGCTGCCGGATCGCCTTGACGCGCTTGCCGAGCAGTCCGGCCAGCTTGAACAGCGCCATGAACGAGCCCTTGTTGCGCTCGACCAGCGCCAGGCTCATCTGTTCGAGGTCCGCGTTTGCCGGAAACCAGAACGGATCAGGCTTCTTCGAACGGTCGACGAGTAGCGTGCGCGGGCGCACGAGGTGCGTGTAGGCATGGCGGCTGGCCGCGATGCCGGGGCCAGTGTCCTTCACGCCCGTCCAGGGGGTCTCGGGCAGGATGCCGGTGAACGAGTGGTTGTTCACGAGCGCCACGCCGACCTCGAGCCGGCGCGCGAGCGCCTCGCCCCGCTCGATGTTCCGCGTCCACACCGAGCCGTTCAAGCCATACGGCGAGTCGTTGGCGCGGCGAAGCGCTTCTTCCGCGTCCTTCACCCGCACGACGGCCACCACGGGGCCGAACGTTTCTTCGCGGACGACTCGCATCTCGTCGCCGCAGCCGTCGAGCACCGTCGGCTGGTAGCCGAAGCCGCGTCCGGTCCGCTCGCCGCCGCTCACGACGCGGGCTCCCTTTTCCTTCGCGTCCGTCACTTGCGCTTCGACGATGGCGAGCTGCGCGGCGTTCTGCAGTGGGCCGAGATCCGACGGGCCATCCTGCGGTGCCACTTTCAGACGCTGGGCTGCCTTGCCGAGCTTGTCCACGAACCCATCGGCGATCGCTTCTTCGACGTACACCCGCTCGATGGCTGCGCAATTCTGTCCCGCGTTGTGCATCGACCACTGCAGCACGCCCGCCACGGTGCGCGGCATGTCGCAGTCGGCCAGCACGATCGCCGCGTCCTTGCCGCCGAGCTCGAGCGAGCTCGGGATCAGCCGCTGCGCCGCGGCCAGCGCAACGCGACGCCCGGTCGGCACCGAGCCGGTGAAGACAATGCTGTCGATGCCGCTGTCGATCAGCGCCTGGCCGACGTCGCCCTCGCCCTGCACGAGGCCGACCAGACCGTCCTGCAGCTCTGCAGCGAGCTGCGCGGCGAGCCAGGCGCCCGAGCGCGGCGTGTGCTCTGACGGCTTCAGCACCACGCCGTTGCCCGCGAGCAGCGCGGGCCACACTGACTTGTAGAAGTTCGAGACGGGGTAGTTCCAGGGCGCGATGATGCCGATGACTCCGCGCGGCACCACCTCGACGACGACCTTCTTGCCCGGGAAGTCCAACGCGGAGAGCTTGATTCGCTCCGGGGCGAGCGCCTTCATGCCTGCCCGGATCACGCCCTTGACGTAGTCCGCGGTGGTCGCGATCTCGGTCATCCGCGACTCGGTCGGCGAGCGCCCGGTTTCCTGTTCGAGGATGCGGCAGATCTCGTCCTGTCCTTCCAGGATGCGCTGCGCGACGGCCAGCAGTCGTTCGGCGCGTTCGCCGATCGACTGCTCCGCCCAGGCGCGCTGTGCCTTCCGGGCCTGCTCGACCGCCCGCTTCACGTCGTCGGGGGACGAGTAGTCGACCGGGGGCAGGGGACTCTCGTCGGCGGGGCAGATGTCGAGCTCGCTCATGGCTCGGCATTGTATGCGACTACTCCCAGCCCTGGTCGATGTCGTCCACCACGCGCTTCGTTTCCGGGGTTTCCGAGGCCAGCGGTGGCTCGTCGCGCGCTTCTTTCTGGCGCACGGCCTGCATCTCGATCGTGATCGGTTCCTTGCCGGGCTGCTCGCTGGCATCGGCGTTTGCGCGTGCCTTGTCGGTCGAGGTGGTGCGCTCGGCGTCCGGGGGCTGGCCATCGCGATAGGCCTCGCGTGGGATCGTCACGGCGCGCAGCTTGATCGTCGGTTTCGACACCAGCTCCGTGGTGGGCGCCGCGTCCGCGATCTGGAACTCCGCGGCGTTCCGCGCGCCGCGCGAATGCGTGGCCTCGGTCGCGCGAAGCCGGAGCACATCCAGGTCGGCTGGAGCCTGCTCCAGCGGCGAGACCGCCAGCGGATTGCTCTCGTAGGCGGTGGTGAACTCGTTGAACGGTACGCCAACCCGGATCGGCGCATGTAGCCTCACGAAGCTGAGGCCGTCGTGCAGCATGAGGTCGATCCCCGTGGCCTCGCCCAGATCGCAGAGCAGGATCTCGAGCTCGCCCTCCAGCCAGCCGCATTCCGCGAGGCGCGCGAAGACGGTCAGGAGCCGGGCGGCTCCCTGACGCGGTCGCGCGATGCGGGCCATGCGCTCGATCAGCGCAAAGATCTTGTCGCGCGGTGCGGGATCGGCGAGCGAGCGGGCAGGAGTCAGCGCCTGCTCGATCAGATCCTGATCAACCTCGAAGCACGTTGCGAAGCCCACGTCGAATCCCACAGAACGCGTATCATGACCCAAAGCGGCTTGATCTCAAACACCAGCGGGATCCGTAGGTCCTGGAAGCCGCGGCCGGACCAGAGCTAGGCCCTTGTACGGACCCGCCGGCGCGCTCTTCGACGACCGCTCACGAAGCCCAGCGCGCCCAGGAGCAGCAGCGCGGCGCCGTGTCGACCCGGGTCCGGAACAGCGTGGCAGGCGCAGCCTCCGGTCGCGACGAGGGCGGGAGCGGCCGCCTGCTGGGTAGCGGCGGGGGGTGCGCGCTCGAAGGCGAAGTCGAGTGTGCTGTACGTGAACGCCAGAGTGCCGGAGTCGACGATCATGACCGCCAGGCGCTCCGTACCCCGCGGAAGCGCGAAGTGCGCGTCGAAGTGCTGCCCGTCGGCGCTGGTGGCCGCTGTGTCCCGGTCCGCGCGAGCCTGCGGCGCGTTCCAGTCGAAATCGATCCTGCCGTCGAGCGCCAGCACTACCCGTGGGGCCGGGTCCGCGTCCCAGGCCTGGAAGCGTACGGTCACCGCGGCGCTTCCGGGCGGCACTTCCGCCGTGAACTGCACGATCCCCGGCGCGTAGCCGAGCGGCGACGGCCAACCGTTGTTGGACCAGGGGCTGTCGTACAGGCCGGGTGCCACGTAGCGGCCACCGGGGATGGGCGCCTCCAGCGGCGAGCCGGTCCACTCGAGGGCCCGACGACACGCGGGATAGATGCCTCGCGCGGCCAGCTCCGTGCGCAGAGCGGGCAGCGCCGCGGGCTCCGACGCCTGGACCACGGCGATAAGCTGCCGGCCGAAGTCGTCGAAGCCCGGCTCGCCCGTGTGCAGCGACACCAGCGCGTTGAATACCGCTTCGTCGAATGCGCCGCGCTGGTCCGGCAAAAGACCGCGGCGCACGGTCCACAATGCGCGCGACACGATCAGCGAGTCGGCGTGCGGCTCGCCTACGAGTGCTTCGGGGCAGCGGGCGGCCCCCTCGATGGAGCGCATCTCCGGCAGGCCGAAGTTCTTCGCGGCGTACTCGCCGATGTGCGGGTCGCCGGCGAGCGCGCCGGCGAAATAGTCGGCCAGTCCCTCGTTCAGCGCGGACGGCGAGCCCGAAAGGCCCTGGCTGTCGGCGTGCATCCACGGCACCAGTCGCACCGTGGCGTCGACGGCCGCGTGGACCATCTCGTGGCTTACCACGTCGCTGTCGTAGGCCATGTCGGCGACGGAACCCTGGCCAAGCCAGATCGCCGGTCCGTCCAGGCCGACGGGTTCGCCGACCACGGGGCTCGAGGTCCGGAAGGCAGCGCCCGGATACGGCTCGAGCGGGAGCGTCGGGTCCGCCATCTGTGCGGCATTCCCGCTGTCGATGCCGGCCGGCAGCATCATGTTCACGACCAGCGGCAGCGGCTGGGCCGACAGATCCAGAAGCCCGAATCCCCGGAACTCCTCAAGCGCGCGCCGGGCCGCGAAGAACGCTTCCACCTCCGCGAAGGGGTCCTCCGGCGCGCTGCCGGCGGCGGGCTGCAGGAGGAAATCGCCATTCTGGTCGCGCTGGGCGACGGGAACCAGGTGGCAGAGGTGCAGCGTGCCGATCGGCGTCGAGCGTGTGTCGTGCTGATCGACGCAGTCCAGTGTTTCCAGATCGGCGCTCGCGACGTGCGTCGAGGCGGGATCGGTGTGCAGGACGACATCGTCGAGCGTGGGCGTCACGACCGGGTTTTCCGTGTAGACCCGCGCCCGGTCGAAGTGCTCCACCTCGTTCCAGAGCACCAGCACGCGCCCCGTCTGCGCATCGAGCAGCACGCCGGGCACCCGGTCCGCGCCCGGCCGCGCCGCGCGGCCGTCGATTTCCCACACCAGCTCGAGCCCGTGCGGCGAGGGCAGGAGAGCCAGTGTCGGTGGGTGCCGGGCGCCCGCGAAGGTCATGCCCGAAGCGCTGACCGCCCGCTCGAAAGTGCGCAGCGCCTCGCGCGAGGAAACCCTTGGAGCCAGGGCGGCCGGTGCTGTGGCTGCAGGAGCCGACGCGCCGAAACGCTGACCATCGAGCGACACGACGACGCGCGCGCGCGCGAGGACCGGCAGACCTGCGACCACGATCGGCTGACGCTCGATCTCGTAATGACGGCCGTGGATAGCCCGCGACGGGCCGGCGCGGGCCGCGGGTGCACAGAGAGCGCAGGCGAGCAGCCAGAGCCCGCCCGCACAGCGCGCTGTCACGTGCTCGGCTCGAAATTGAACTCGAGGTTCTCCCGTGCGCAGACCCCTGCGATGGTCTCTTCCAGCTCCGGGACGGATAGGCTCGGCGGCACCTCCACCTCGGCTTCAAGCTCGAAGTTCGGCGTCCCGCTGAGCGGCAGGTGGACCACCCGCGACTGGAGCGACGCCACGTTGACCTCGCGCGGTGACAGAGCGCCGGTGATGGTGTGGACGATACCCGGATGATCGAGGCCGGTCACCCGGAGGCGATAGCGCAGGATGTCGCGCGCGCTGCGGGCGTGCTTGGTGTCCTTGACCCCGATCTCGAGTCCGAGCTTGTCACCCATGGCCCGCGCGCCCTCGGCGACCTTCGCTACGACGTCCGCCGTTCCCGAGAACAGCAGGACCAGCGCGAACTCGCCGCCGAGGATCGCCATGCGGCTGTCTTCAAGGTTCGCACCCGAAGAGTGGATCAGCTCGGAGATGCCGCTCACCAGCCCTGGACGGTCATGGCCGACCGCCGTCAGTACCCTGAAGTTCCTGTCGTCGGACATGGCAGGAGCCTATCGCAGCTGCCGGCCTTGGGCGAGGATGCGGAAAATGGCGCGATCCGGGCTAGAGTGGGCGTGCGCATGAGCGACAAGCCCGTCTGGTACTTCGCGTTCGGGGCGAACATGTGCTCGCGCGTGCTGGCCGCGCGGCGCGTGACGCCGCTTGCACGCGAGCCTGCGAAGCTGCCGGACTACCGGCTGGCGTTCCTGGAAAAGGGCTTCCCGTTCTTCGAGCCGGCGTTCGCGAGCATCGAGCCGGCCCCCGGCGACACCGTGCACGGCGTGCTGCTACAGCTCGAGCAGCGGGGTTTCGCTTTCATCGACTCCACGGAGTCGCCCGGCTACCGGCTGCTCGAAGTGGACGTGATCGGTCGCGACAGCGGACGGGTGTGCGCCGCGACCTACGCCAGCCGCCGTCCGGTCCAGGGTCTCGTCCCCTCCCGCCGCTATCTGGAGCTGATCTGCGAGGGCGCACGGGAAAATGGGTTGCCCGGGGACTACGTGCGCCGGCTCGAGGCAGAGCCGTCGCGCTACGTTCCCGGCGGCAAGCTTGTGTTCGGCACGCTGGCCCGCGCGTTCGGCGCGCTGCAGCGGCGCCGCGTTGCCGTGCCCGCCCGCGCGCGGCGTCGCCGCTGAGCCGTGCTGGAGGCTCAGCGCGGCGCACGCAGCAGAAAGCGGAACGTCAGGCTGATGCGCTCGCCGATGGGGCGGCGCGTGCGCGGCACGCCGTGCCGGTAGAGGCGCTGGCAGGCGCCGCCCATCACGAGCAGCGCGCCATGCCCGAGCGACAGCTCGCGGGGCGAGCCGTGCCGCTTCTTCTTCGGCGTCAGCACGAAGCGTCGCGCGGCGCCCAGCGATACGGTCGCCACCACCGGGTCCTCGCCCAGCTCGGGCTCGTCGTCCGAGTGCAGGCCCATGCTGTCGCTGCCGTCGCGGTAGCGATTCAACAGCGCATGGTTGAACGGCGTGCCGCTGGCTCTGCGGACCTGTTTCATCAGCGCGGCCAGGAACGCCGGAAGCTCGCGGGGCTCGAGAGTCTGCCCCGAATAGCGGTACGGCAGCTCGCCGCCCCAGGCGATCAACCGCGGCTGCAGGATGCGTCGCCCGAACAGCTCGATCTCGCGCTGCTCCCAGATAAGCTCGCTCCTGAGCTGCGCGAGCAGGCGGTCGGCTTCGCCCGCCGTGAGCCACGCAGGGTCGTGACGGAGCCAGCTCCCGCCGGCAAGCGGTTCAGGCTGCGTGTCGAGCGCGGCGGGCACGCGGCAGAGCCTAGCAGCGCGCCGGCGTGGCGCCGCCGGGCCGCCGCCGCTACCCTCCAGAGGTGGCGATCGGCGCGCTCCGCAGTCTGGCTCCGAGCGCGGCGCTGGTTGCGCTCGCGCTGTCCTCGGGGGGGTGCCGGTCCGCCAAGGCCCACAGCGGCGCGCTGCAGGCGCGGGTGAGAGCGCCTGCAACCGGCGCTGCGGCGAGCACCTCGGTGGCGCCGAGCGAAGGGCAGCGCGCGACGGCGACACGTTCCTCCACGCCTCCACCGGTCGCTGATCCCGCACCCCACGACGGCTGTCCGCCCGGGATGACCCGGGTCGACAAGGTCTGCATCGACCGCTGGGAGGCTTCGCTCGTCGATCCCTACGGCAAGGTCCACGATCCGTCCAGACGACCGCTGCACGACATCGACTACCAGGCCCGTTCGCTGCCGGGCGTCCGGCCGACAGCATCCGTGCGCGCGTGGCCGCCGATGCCGGGCACGGGATCTTCATGGGTGGGTTCTTCAGCACGAAAAGCCAGCACGGAGCGGGCTGCCGCTTCATCACCATCGGCCACGACCCGACCTATCACGACTATTCTACGGGCTTCCGCTGCTGCCTCGGTGCGGCCGGATCGGAGTGAAGAGGCGTGGCGCTCAGGGCGCCTTCCACACGTAGCCGGCGGTGCCTTCGTCCTTGTAGCCGCCGCTGATCGCGCTCTGCCGCTCGGTCGAGCTGGTCACGTAGAAGTGATCGCCGTTGGATTTCGAGAGGCGGTACAGCGGCACGGCGCCGCAGCTCGCGCTCTTGGCGATGTAGCCGAGCGTGCTTTCCTTCTTGCTGCCGGCAGCGCCCTCGCAGCTACTGCTGGTCGTGTAGAAGTGCATGCCGCTGGCGAGCAGGCAGCGATAGAACGGGACCAGTCCGGAAGCCTGTGACTTGTACAGGTAGTAGGAGTCCGGAAACTCGATCGAGAAGCCGCAGCACGCCGCTTCACTGGAGCTCGTCGTATAGAAATGCTCGCCCGTCGAGCTCTTGTACGAGCGGTACACGCCGACGCGGCAGTTGGCGTTCTCGTCGCACTTGCCGTTGCAGTTGTCGTCCGCCAGGTTGCAGCTCTCGGACGGCGCACCCGGACAGCTCGTCACGCACTGCTGGGCCATCTTGCAGGTGGAGTAGTCCATGCAACTCTGGGGCTGCGAGGTGCTGCACGCGCCCCACTGTCCGGCGCTGCAGGTCTGGGTGCCGCTGCCGCACGAGCTCTGGCACGACTGGCTGAGGTTGTCGTCGACGAGACCGTTGCAGTCGTCGTCGAGGCCGTTGCAGAGCTCCGCCGTGCACGCGCCGCCCGTGCCCGAGCCGCCCGTGCCCGAGCCGTGGGCGTCGGGCCAGGGCGACGCGTCGCCGACGGCTGATCCGCCCGAGCCGCCGGTGCCGCCGACGGGGACGTTGACGCCCGATGCGACGCCGGAGGTCTTGCCCGAGCAGGCGCTCTCGACCAGAGCAGCTGCAGCGAAAAGCGCCAACAGCCTCAGGACCCGGCGCCGTGCCATCCCGCAATCGTATCACGGTGCCGCCAGGGCCGCACGGTTTGCCCGGGGCGCTGGACTGTGGTCTACCGACGACGATGCGGAGGCGGTACTGGGTGATGGCTGTGCTGGCGGCAAGCTGCGCGCCCGCCCTGCCGAGCACGGTGCCGCTCGGGCGTGGACCCCTCGCGGCGTCGACGGTGGACGCGCCAGCGCCGCGCCGGGCGTCGTCTGTCCCGGACGCGGCGCCAGAGACGACCGCGGCGGATGCTGGCAAGGCCGACAGCGGCGAGGCGTCCGCGACGGCCTCCGACACGGGGCCTGCCGAACCGTCCGGAACCGGCGGCGAAGGCGGCGGCGACGCCGGCCAGGAAGCGGCCGCTCCGGCGAAGCAGATGTTTGCCGGGAACTACACCGGCGAGGACGTGACCACCTTCCACGTGGGCAACATGCCCGCGCGCCCGCAGAAGGATCCGAAGGCGAAGCTGGACGTGGCCGATCAAGGCGGCGGCATGCTCGAGTTCTCGCTGCGGGACAGCAGGAGCGGCAAGGTCATCTGCAAGCTCGAAGGTAGTGTCAGCGGCAACACGGCGACCCTGCGCTCGGGCCAGCATTGCTTCGACCAGCAGAGCCAGGGCGCAATGACCGCGACGCTCGACACCGGCACGGCGACCTTCACCGGCAAGCAGCTGGTCTTCGACATGCACCTCGATCTCGAGGTCAACGCCGCCGGACAGACCCTGACGGGGGACCTCGACTATCATTTCGAGGGTACCCGCAAGTAGATGTCCTCGATCCGGTCGCTCGCAGCCATCGCAAAGCTGCCGCGGGCGGCGGCGCTGCCGGCGCTGGTCGAGACGCTGGCCGGCACGGAGCGTCTGCCCGCGGACGCTCTCGAGCGCGAGCAGATGCAGAGGCTCGGCGAGCTCGTACGCCACGCGCGGGAGACCGTGCCTTTCTACTCCGGCCTGCCTCCGATCGAGGGCGAGCTGACGGCTGAGCGCTTCCGGGACCTGCCGCTTCTGCACCGAGCCGACCTCCAGGAGCACGGCGCGGAACTGCTCGCTCGCGAGATCCCCGCCGGCCACGAGATCGTACGCACACCGAACAGCTCGGGGTCCATCGGCACGCCCGTGACGGCCAGTGTGGACGCCGCCGAGGACGCCGTCATCGAAGCCGTGTCGATGCGGGATCACGCCTGGCACCGGAGGGACCTCACGCAGAAGGCCGCGTCGATCCGGGCCGTGCCCGACGGCAGCGCGGACGCTCCTGCGGGCCGCCACGACGCTCGCTGGTCGCCTCACCCGCGCAGCGGTCCGCTGGCGACGCTGAATGTGCACACTCCCGTGCGGGAGCAGCTCGCGTGGCTGGGCCGCGAGGAGCCCGCCTACATCGTGACCTACGCCTCCAACGCCGCGGCGCTGGTCGCCGAGGCGGAGCGCGCCGGGGTCGAGATGCCGGCCCTTCGCGAGGTCGGTGCGTTCGGCGGAGTGCTGCATCCCGACCTGCGTGCGCTGGCGCGGCGGGTGTGGCGCGTTCCGGTCGTCGACGCCTACTCCTCGGCGGAGCTCGGGTTCGTCGCGCTCCAGTGTCCGGACCACGAGCACTATCACGTGCAGTCCGAGCACGTGTTCATCGAGATCCTGCGCGACGACGGCACGTCATGCGAGGCGGGCGAGACGGGCCGTGTGGTCGTGACACCGCTCCATGCGTTCGCGATGCCGCTCATCCGCTACGAGCTTGGCGACTACGCCAGGGTCGGCGGACCCTGTCCCTGTGGACGCGGCCTGCCCGTGATCGAGGCCGTGCTTGGCCGCGTGCGCAACATGCTCGTGCTCCCCGGCGGTGGCCGTCTCTGGCCGCGTTTCGGCTCCAACGCGATCGGCCGCGTCGCGCCGGTCCGGCAGTTCCGTCTCGTCCAGGAGAGCCTGGAGCAGCTGGTCCTCCAGCTGGTCGTCCGCGAGCCGCTCGCGCCCGACACCGAAGCGCGCGTGCGGCAGCTCGTGCTGGATACCGTGCGATATCCCTTCGAGCTGAGGCTCGAGTACAGAAACGAAATCCCGCGCTCGCCGGGCGGCAAGTTCGAGGATTTCCTGTCGCTGCTCGATCAGAACTCGCAGTAGATCGGCATCACGGTGCCGGCTTCGGGCGCGAGCGAATGCATCAGGGGCGGGTAGCTGGTCGTCCCGCACGCGTCCCGAAGCTCGAGGCTGATCGAGCCGACGGCTATGGCGCCGGTAGGCACATCGGCGGAGAAATCGGCCGTCAGCGCGTTCTTGTCGACTGTGAGCGGAAGGGTGTTCGTGTAGCCCGAGGGAGGCGTGCCGCCATCCTTGGCCTGACCGATCCAGTGGAGACTCACCGTCCCGTGGATCACGTCCGCGGTCGCCGGCGCGAGCTCCAGCTTCAGAATGCGCGTGGCGGGGTCGAACGTGCTGGCACCTTCGAAATCGACGCAGTCGACCATCGGTGCGGGGCAGTCCTTGCAAGCGTTGTTCGCCCAGTCCCGCCACTTGTAGACGCTGCCGCCGGCGTCACCGCCGTCCGTGGCAGCGTCGCCGGAGCCGCTGTCGGCTGCGGACGCGTCCGTGACCGCGCCATCGACGCCGCCGTCGAGGTCCAGCATCGGCGCGCAGACGAGCCCGGCGTCCATGCCGCCGGCTCCCGCGCTCGCGTCGACGCCGCCGGCTCCACCGGTCCCGCCCGAGCCGGCGGTTCCCCCCGTGCCGCCGGTGGCTCCCATGCCCCCGGTGCCCGCAGCGCCGGATGCCCCGTCGCCCGTACTCGCATCGTTCCCCGCCGGCTTCTTCTTGTCGCCGTTCGAGCAAGCTCCGACGGCCGAGACGCACAGTGCGCCTACGAAAGCCCCGACAAGAACCCGCCGCATGCAAGTAGCGCTATCACGCTCTCGATGGGAGCTCAACACGAGCACGAGCGCAGGAGCCGAGCCGTCGAGGTCCTCCGGGGCCGTGATCAGGACCAGATCCGCCCCAGGAACTCCTCGATCTCCGGCACGCCGCCCTGGAAGATGAGGTAGCCGTCGGGGGGCTCGCGCTCGGTCATGTCGTCGCTCATCGGCGTCGTCATGAGGCGGCGCACGGCGTTGGGGTCGTCGGGGTGCAGGCCGAGCGCCCAGGCCAGCTTGATGTACGCGACCTCGGGCAGCATGTTGGCAAGCGGCACCACGCCGAGTTGCTGGATCTCGCGTCCCGTCTCGTAGACGTTCATCTGCACGAAGCCCCACAGCGTCTGTAGCGTCATGTAGAGCTGCACGCCGGCGGCATGGGCGCGCTGGAGCGCGGGGTACACCTTGCGGTTCACGTGCCCGAGGACGGTGCCCGCGATGACGATGCCGCGGTAGCCCTTGTCGACCAGTGCGTCGATGATGTCGGGCTGCATGTTCGGGTAGTAGTAGAGGATGGTGACGTGCTCGTCGAAGGCCGCGCGCACCGTCACTTCGCGGTCCTGGCGGCGCGGCGCGTAGCGGGTCTTGAGCGGCTGCAGCCGCCCCTTGTCCACGATCGCCAGCGGGATGTCGCTGAGCGTGCGGAACGTGCTGCGGAAGGAGCTGTGCATCTTGCGCACGCGTGTGCCGCGGTGGAGCAGATTGTAGCGGTCGGAAGTGGGCCCGAACATGCACACCATCACCTCCGCGATCGGCCCGTGCGCCGCCGCCCAGGAGGCGCGGATCAGGTTCAGCGCTGCGTCCGACGAGGGCCGATCACTCGAGCGCTGGCTGCCCACCATCACGATCGGCACCGGCGGGTCCTGCACCATGTAGGTGAGCGCGGCGGCGGTGTGGTGCATCGTGTCGGTGCCGTGGCCGATGACCACGCCGTCGTAGCCGTCCCTGATGGCCTGCCCGATGCGCTCGGCCAGCGTCAGGTACTCGTCGCGCCCCATGTTCTCGCTGAACACGCCGAACAGCTTCTCGGTCTCGATGTTTCAGACGTCTCCGAGCTCCGGCACCGAGCCGTACAGCTCCCCGGGACTGAATGCCGGGATCACCGCACCCGTGCGGTAGTCGAGCCGCGAGGCGATGGTGCCGCCCGTGCCGAACAGGATCACGCGCGGCTTGTCCGGATCGACCGGGAACTCGCCCGCTGGAATGCGGTACTCGGCGCGGCGGAAGCCCGTCTTCTCGATCGACGTGATGCGGTCGAAGCGGACGCCGACGTTGTAGCCGGTCCACAGCTTCAGGACGAGGTGCTTCTCGTCGCTCGTTTCCGAGCGCGGCAGGATCAGCCCTTCGAAACGGCCGCGCTCCGTGGTGACGATCGCATCGCACCACACCGTGACGCCGAAGCGCTCCATCACCGAGCGCAGCGGCTCGCGGTAGCCCTTGTAGCGCTCGTCGTTCATGCCCGAAGCTCCGCCTGCAGGCGCTCGCGCACGACGCGGGGGTCGACCAGGCCGCGAAGAGCCTCCATCGCGCGGCCCATCGCCCAGCGCAGCAGCGCCGCCGGATCGCGCGTGTGCGCCTCGCCGCGCGCTGCGACCACCGACGCGACGCGCTGTTCGAGGCGCGCCGGGCCGTCGTCCACCGAGAGCGCTGCGACCACCGAGCTGGGCGCTCCGCCGTGCAGCACGCGCAGGATCGCCGGCTCTAGCGCGTAGGCGGGCAGCCCGAGCAGAGGTTCGAGCAGTGCGGCGGCGGGGACGGTGCGCATGCGCGGAAGCGCGCGCTCCAGCGCGCGGGCCAGCTCCGGCCCGCCGTCGAGCGCGTCGAACAGCTCCGCCCACGGCGCCCGCGCCAGACGCGCTGCTCGCTCGGCCGGTATCCCGAGCTGCTGGTAGCGCTCGAGGCGTTGCCACGGGCGCTCGGGCAGCCGCGCCTCGATCTCGTGCAACCAGGCGTCGGAAATAGGCACCGGCGGAGTGTCGGTGTCCGGATACATGCGCTCGGCGCCGGGCAGGATGCGCTCGAAGCCGGTGCTGCCGTCGGCGTGGGCTTGCCGCGTCTCGCTCGGGACGCCCTCGAAGGCCTCGCGGGCGCGCGCCAGGATCTCGCGCGCTGCCGTGTCCACGTCGTCGTCCTGTCCGCGCACCGAAACGGTGCCGGCCTCCTCGTCCGCAGCGAGTGCCGCCGGCTCCAGACAAGCGATGACCCGCACCCGCTCGGCGATCTCGTGGAAGAAGTCGAGCCCCGGCTGCGTGCGGTGGCCGAGCAGCTTTTCGAAGCCCGGCAATCGCACACGCACGGCACGCTCGCCGTCGCCGCGCTCCAGTATCTCGACGAGCGGCGACTCCCACGCCCACTCCGCGTCGCCGAGTGACAGCTCGTCCGGCGAAGCGCCGCGCTTCCGCAGCGCGTCGCGGATCCTGAGCAGCTCCAGCTGGCGGTAGGCCTCGTTGTGCACCAGCGCCGGGATCAGCCGGTGGCTCGGCACGCCCTTGAGCTCGACACGCCGGCCGACGGCCACGCTGACGTTCACGTCCTGCCGCGCTGCGCCCAGGCCGCGCCGCACCTTTCCGCTGGCCCGCGCCACTTCCGCCAGCAGCCGGCCGCCCGCCGCCGCGTCGCGCGGCGTGAGCAGGTCCGGCTCGGTCACCGTCTCGATCAGCGGCATCCCCAGCCGGTCGGTGCGGAACTCGATGCGGTGGCCCACGTCGCTGACCTCGCGGCAGGAATCCTCTTCAAGCGTGAGCTGGCGCACGCGCAGCGTGCGGTCGGCGCCGAGCTCGCTCCCGGGAAAGGGCAGCACGCTATCGACGCCCACCATCGCCGTGCGCTGGAAGCCGGTCGGGATCGAGCCGTCCAGGTACTGCTTGCGCATCACGTGCAGCTCGTTCACGAGATTGAGCCCCAGCAGGCTCGAGACCTCGAGCGCGATCTTCACCGCCTGCTCGTCGATCTCGAACGGCGGCGTGTCGTCCATCTCGTACGTGCACACACTGCCGCGCTCCAGCAGGTACACGATCTCCTTTTTCGTCTTGAACTCCATCAGCGCGCAGCCGTCGTACTGACCCATCTCGCTCAGGGTCGGCCGCATGTGGCGCAGCACCTCCATGTCGACGCGCGTGGTGTTGTGGCCGGCCGGGCAGCGGCAGAACAGCTTCCGCTGCGTCAGGAGCTGCTGGTGCACTTCCAGCCCGCACAGGAAGCCGAGCGCCGCGTAGTCGTTGGGCGAAAGCTCGCCCAGCGCGCGCACGGGGAAGTCGAGCGGCGGATCGCTGCGCGGATTCAGATCGTGCGGCGAAGGGGGCGGCGCTGTGGCTCGGAAGCGGCTCACGGCGGCGGAGCCTAGCGCGGAAGCCCCGTTATTTCGACTGGATACGCGGGGCCCCAGCCGCCACCTCGGCTTGCCCACGCTTCCCGCCACTTCCAGCCGCCCGCCGTGCACGCCCTCCAGGTGACACCAGGTGCACAGGGCGATCACGTTCTCGTCGCCGTTGCTGCCGCTGCGTGGGCGGAACTGCACGTGATGCATCGGTGAAGTTGCGCACGAAGCGCACGTCCCAGCCGCAGTGCCGCAGGTAGCGGACGAAGGCATCGAGCACCAAGAGCGCGCGGGTGGAACCAAAGGGGGGAGTGCTTCCATACGATCCGCAGCTTGCCGGGGGAGCGCTACAGTTCCGCCAGCGTGGCGCAGACGGCGTCGTCGGGACCGACGGGCAGCTCGGCGGACGAGACAGCGAGCGTGACCTGGGGCAACGACGAGAGCGCGTTCATCCGGACTTTGCGCGCCCGACATGCTCCCGGCAAATAGGTAGTCGAGCGCTTGCTAGCGAGCCGGTGATCCACTAGCGTCGACAATGCTGGGTGTTTGTACCCCTTGGGTGGGGAAGAGGAGAGCCGTGAGGATTGACCAGAGATGCGTGCGCCGATCGAGCACCCCGAGGGTGTTCCTGTTGGTGCTGGCGAGCGCGTCGCTCGTCTTGACGAGCTGCAGCGGGTCCGCTGGCGAGGCGAGCAACCAGGGGTCGCGGCGAGCGCAGCTGGGCAGCGCCGCGAAGCGCGTTCAGCAGATGCCGGCCGGGCTTCGGCCCGCATGGACTCGAGCGCAACAACCCGGCGGGAGCCCAGCCGACGCGTTCGAGGCGAAGGCGGGAGCCTTCAGGGTGCACCACGGCCCGGCGACCCCTGGAAGTCCCCAGCGAGGCGCTGCGTTCGACGCGACGCTCGACGACCGGGGCGTCGAGCTCGAGGCGGGGAAGCACAAGGTCCAGCTCTCGCTCGCGGCGATGGGGCGGCACGGTGCGCTCGATGCGGTGCAAGAAGTGCAGCCGGTAGGCGAGAAGAACCGGGTGCGGTACCGGCACGGCGGCGTAGTCGAAACCTGGGTGCACGGCCCGCTGGGGCTGGAGCAGTTCTTCGATCTCGCCGAGCGCCCCGCTGGGGCCGGCGACCTGGTGGTACAGCTCGAGCTCGGCGGTGCGCTGTCGCCGCGGCTCGAGCCCGGCGGCGAGCGGATCGCGCTGGTCGGTGGCGACGGCGCGGCCAAGCTCTACTACGGCGAGCTGTACGCAGTCGACGCGCACGGAGCGCGCGTGCCGGCGAAGCTGGGCGTGAGCGAAGGCCGCATCGAGCTCTCGCTGGACGACCGGCGCGCGACCTATCCGCTGCATATCGACCCACTGCTGTGGGCACAACAGGCCAAGCTCACGAGCCCCGGCGGCGCGGTGGACGATGGCTTCGGCGGCAAGGCGGTGTCGCTCTCGGGCGACACGGCGCTGATCGGGGCGGGCAGAGTGCACGGCAGCCAGGGCTCGGCCTACGTGTTCGTGCGCTCGGGTACGACCTGGACCATGCAACAGGAGCTCGCTGCCTCCGACGGTGCGGCGCTCGACAAGTTCGGCGATGCAGTATCGCTCTCCGGCGACACGGCGCTGATCGGCGCGCTGATGTCGAACCCCGATGCATTGCTATCGCCTCGCGGCTCGGCCTACGTGTTCGTGCGTTCGGGTACGACCTGGGCAGAGCAGGCCAAGCTCGCTGCCTCCGACGGTGCGGCGCTCGACAAGTTCGGCGATGCAGTATCGCTCTCCGGCGACACGGCGCTGATCGGAGCGAAAGCATCGGCCACCACCCTGGGCTCGGCCTACGTGTTCGTGCGTTCGGGTACGACCTGGGCAGAGCAGGCCAAGCTCACCACCTCCGACGAGAAGGCAGGCGACCAGTTCGGCTGGGCTGTGTCGCTTTCGGGCGACACGGCGCTGGTCGGAATGACCCCTCTTGATGTGCCGGGCTCGGCCTACGTGTTCGTGCGCTCCGGTACGACCTGGGCAGAGCAGGCCAAGCTCACCGCCTCCGACGGGGCAAAGGGCGCCGGGTTCGGTCTCGCCGTATCGATCGACGGTGATGTGGCGCTGGTCGGGGCGCAAGGCGACACTGTCGGAGGGAATGCCTCCCAGGGCTCGGCCTACGTGTTCGTGCGCTCCGGTACGACCTGGGCGGAGCAGGCCAAGCTCACCGCCTCCGATGGCGACTTGAACGACCTCTTCGGTAGCGCCGTGTCGCTGGTGGGCGACACCGCGCTGGTCGGGGCCGCGACAGACACGGTCGGTGGCAAGCCCTATCAGGGCTCGGTCTACGTGTTCGTGCGCTCCGGTACCAGCTGGACCCAGCAACAGCACATCACCGGCCCCTCGGGCGGGGAACAAGTTGAAAAATTCGGTGACCCGGTGTCGCTTTCGGGCGACACGGCGCTGTTCGGGGCGGCCGTCAGTGTCGGACCGAACGCTCAGGGTGCTGCCTATGTCTTCCAGGCTGGCCCGGGTGGTGGCGCAGCGGGTGCCGGTGGCGCGGGTGCCGGTGGCGCGGGTGCCGGTGGCGCAGGTACCGGTGGCGGCCCTGCGGCTCCGGGCTCGAGTCCGGGCGGGTGCGGCTGTCACCTGTCTGGCTCGCCCGCGCGGCCCGCGCGCCTCGTGTGGTTGCTCGGACTCGCGGCCCTGGGGCTGCGTCGCCGGGAGCGCGCAAGTGCGCGCGCCTGACGCGCGAGGACCGCGCAGAGGTGGGAGCTACGCCAGCCTCTCGCGCAGCATCTCGCCCGCCAGCTTCGGATCCGCCTTGCCGCCGCTGGCGCGCATCACCTGGCCGACCAGAGCGCCGAGCAGGTTCGGGTTGCCGGCCTTGTAGCGCTCCACGAGCGAGGCGTTGTCGGCCAGCACCTTGTCGACGACGGGCCCGAGCGCGTCGCCGCCCATCTGCTGCAGGCCCTTCTGCTCGACGATGGCCCGGGGCGAGCCGCCGCTTTTCACCAGCTCGACCAGCACGTCCTTGGCGGCCGGCCACGAGATGGTGCCGGCGTCGAGCAGAGCGACCAGCTCGGCCAGCGCCGTGCCGTCGAACTTCACGCTCTCCGCGTCGCGGCCCTCGAGGGTGGTGGGTAGCTCGCTCACCAGCCAGCTGGCCGCGGCGCGCGGCTCGGCCCCGGCAGCGACAGCGGCAGCGAAGACGCGCCCCAGCGTTGGGCTCGCGCCGAGCACGCGCGCCTCGCCGGGCGCGAGGCCGTGCGCATCGATAAGTGCCTGCGCCTCGGGAGGCAGCGCCGCCGTCGTCTTCGCCGCGGCCGCGGCCTCGTCGGCCTTCGGCTTCGAGGCCGCCGGCTTCGCCGGCTTGGCGGGCTCGGCTCGTGCCGCGATCTTCGCCCACGTGTCACGCAGCCCGACGGTGCGGTTCAAGACCGGCGCGCCGTCCTTCGAGTCGATCGGATCGACGTAGAAGAAGCCGAGCCGCTCGAGCTGGTAGCGCTCGCCGGCCTCGGCCTGTGAAAGGCTCGGCTCGAGCTTCGCGCGCACCGTCTGGAGCGAATCCGGGTTCAGGTCTTGCTTGAAGTCCTGGCCGTCAGACCCTGGAAATTCCATGGAAAACAGCCGGTCGTAGATCCGGACCTCGGCGTCCAGCGCGTGCGCGGCGCTGACCCAGTGCAGCGTGCCCTTTACCTTGCGCGCGCCGGGTGCATTCTCGCCGCGCGTGTGCCTGTCGTAGCTGCAGCGGAGCTCGCTGATGGCGCCGCTGTCGTCCTTCACCACGCGCTCGCACTTGATGATGTACGCGTGCCGCAGCCGCACCTCGCGCCCGGGAGCCAGCCGGAACCACTTCTTGGCCGGCTGCTCCATGAAGTCGTCCGCTTCAATAAACAGTTCACGACCGAAGGGCAGCTTGCGCGAGCCCTCCTTGGGGATGTCGTGCGGCCAGTAGGGCGCGTCGAGCTGTTCCGTCTGCCCCTCCGGGTAGTTCTCGATCACCACCTTCAGCGGCTTGAGCACCCCCATGACGCGCGGCGAGACCTCGCTCAGATCCTCGCGCAGCGTGTGCTCGAACAGCGCCAGTTCGACGGTGCTGTTGTTCTTGGCCACGCCCACGCGGGTGGCGAAGTGGCGCATCGCCTCGGGCGTCACGCCGCGGCGTCGGATGCCTGCCAGCGTGGGCATGCGCGGATCGTCCCAGCCGCTTACATAACTGCCGCTGACGAGCTCGAGGAAGCGCCGCTTGCTCATCACGGTGTAGTTCAGGTTCAGCCGTGCGAACTCGTACTGGTGCGGCCGCGGCTGGGGCACGTCGAGGTTGTCGAGGATCCAGTCGTACAGCTCGCGGTTGTTCTCGAACTCCAACGTGCAGATCGAGTGCGTGATGCCCTCGATCGAGTCGCTCAGGCAGTGCGTGAAGTCGTAGAGGGGGTAGATGCACCACTTGTCGCCCGTCCGGTAGTGGTGCTTGTGGCGGATGCGGTAGAGCAGGGGATCGCGCATCTTCATGTTGGGCGAGGCCATGTCGATGCGCGCCCGGAGCACGTGCTCGCCGTCCTTGAACCTGCCCGCGCGCATGTCGGCGAAGAGCTCCAGGTTCTCTTCCACGCTGCGCTCGCGCCCCGGGCCCGGCCGCCCCGGCGTGGTGACCGTGCCGCGGTACTCGCGGATCTCCGCCTCGCCCAGGCTGCAGACGTACGCCTTGCCCGCCTTGATCAGCTCGAGCGCGTAGTCGTACAGCTTGTCGAAGTAGTCCGAGGCGAAGTACGGGTGCTCGCCCCAGTCGAAGCCGAGCCAGCGGATGTCGCGCTGGATGGCCTCGACGTACTGCATGTCCTCCGTGGTCGGGTTGCTGTCGTCGAAGCGCAGGTGGCAGCGCCCGCCGAACTGCTCGGCCAACCCGAAGTTCAGGCAGATGCTCTTCGAGTGGCCGATGTGCAGGTAGCCGTTCGGCTCCGGCGGAAAGCGCGTCACCACGGTCTGGTGACGGCCCGCACGCAGATCCGCCTCGATGATCTCGCGGATGAAATCGCTGGGCGCTTCGAGGGAGGGGTCGGACATGGGTCTCCGGGTCGTCGGAAATCCGCGGCCTCGGGCCACGGACCGCGGAATCTACGACGCCCGGCCCCGATCGGCGAGTCCCCTTCGAATCCGACGCCCGATCGAGGCATCTGGCGGGCTGCCTGGGTCGTGGCGCTCTGCTAGAAGGTGCCCGACCCGCGATGAAGGACCTGCTCGCCGCCATCCGCAAAGCCTGCCTGCCCGCTGTCTGGGCGCAGGGCAACAAGCTAGCAGGTGCGGATGCGGTGCTGGTCGAGCGGTCGGCGGGCGACGAGGTCGTGCTGCGGGTCAGGGCGCCGGGGCGCGCGGTGCCGCCGACGGCGGTGCTGTACCCAGCGGATCTGGAGTGGGCGTGTGACTGCGGGGACAACGCCGATCCGTGCGCGCACGTCGCCGCGGCGGCGATCGCCCTCGGAAGGGCAGCAGACGGTGGCGCCGAGCTGCCGTCGGCAGAGCGCGCCACGCTGCGTCTGGAGTACCACCTGGATGCCGATCGCTTCGGCAACCTGGTGATCGAGCGCTGGGTGCTCGAGGGCGACGGCGGCCAGCGGCGGCTCGACCGGTCGCTCGGCACCGAGCCCGCGCTGTCTCCCTCGGATGGGGATCTGGCGCTGGATCGCATGCTGGCGGCCGATCCGCGCGGCGTCCCGCACCGCGGCGGTTCGGTCGTGGCGCTGCTTGCCGATTCTCTGCACGTGCGCTGGAAGGGCGACCCGGTACAACTCGCCAGCGAGCCCTTCGAGCCGCGGGCGCTGGTGCAGGACCACGACAGCGGCGTCGAGCTCCGCATCGATCCAGACCCGGCGCTCGCCACGGTCGTAGCCAAGGGGATCGGGCGCGCCGGCGACACGCTGCGCCCGCTCGGTCACACCCAGCTGACGGGCGAGCGGCTCGAGCGCCTGCCGCTGTCGCGCGTCTTCTCGCGCCCGGAGCTGGGTGAGCTGGTCGGCACGGTCCTGCCCGAAATCGACAAGCACATCCCGGTGGACATCCGCACTTCGCGGCTGCCGGGGCGCGAGCGCAGCGTGCGGCCGCGCATTGCGCTCGACATCGGCCACGCAGAGCACACCCTCTCGGTGCTGCCAACGCTCGTCTACGGCGATCCCCCGGTCGCGCGCATCGATAGCGATCGCCTCGTGCATCTTTCGGGGGCCGTGCCGAAGCGCGACGAAGCCGAGGAGCGCCAATTGCTCGCGCGGCTTCGCGACGAGCTGCATCTGGTGCCGGGGCGGCGCGTCCACTTCGACGGGCGCGAGGCGGTGCGCTACGCCGCGCGGCTCCGCGCCTGGCAGAGCGCTTCCGGAGAATCGCTCGACCCGCACGTGGTGCGGCGCGAAGCGCTGGTAGCCCGCCTGCTGGTCGACGGCGACGATTTCGAGCTGACGTTCGAGAGCGCGGGAAGCGCGAAGGGCGAGCGGACGGGCCGCGCCGCGCCGGAAGCCGTGCTGCGTGCCTGGCGCGACGGGCTCGATCTGGTCCCGCTCGACACGGGCGGGTGGGCGCCACTGCCGGTGGATTGGCTCGAGCGGCTCGGCGATCGCGTGGCCGATCTGCTCGCAGCGCGCGGCGAGGGCGGTGTGCCGACGGTCGCGCTGCCCACGCTCGCCTCGCTGGCCGACGAGCTGGAGCAACCGCGCCCGCCCGGTTTCGAGAGGCTCGAGCCGCTGCTCCGGGAGGGCGCAGAGCTGCCGGATGCCGAGCTGCCCGCCGATCTCACCGCGACGCTGCGCCACTACCAGCGCCACGGCGTGGACTGGCTGTCGTTTATGCGCCGCGCGGAGCTCGGCGGCGTGCTGGCCGACGATATGGGCATCGGCAAAACGCTGCAGGCGCTGTGCGCCGTGCGCGGACGCACGCTGGTGGTCTGCCCGAAGAGCGTGATCTTCAACTGGGAAGCCGAGGCCCGGCGTTTCCGCCCCGATCTGCGTGTGGCGCTCTACCACGGCCCGAAGCGCCAACTGGACGCGGAGGCGGATCTCGTGATCACCAGCTACCCGCTGCTGCGCCTCGACACCAAACGGTTGGCAGCCGAGTCGTGGGACAGTGTGGTGCTGGACGAGGCGCAGGCGATCAAGAATCCCGACAGCCAGGTCGCGCGTGCGGCCTACCGGCTCGAGGCGCCGTTCCGGCTCGCAATGAGCGGCACGCCGGTCGAGAACCGCTTGGAAGAGCTCTGGAGCCTGATGCATTTCGCCGACCCCGGCCTGCTCGGTGGGCGCGGCGACTTCGACGATCGCTATGCGCGACCCATCGGTATGGGCGACGCGGCGGCCACCGAACGGCTCAGGCAACGCGTGAAGCCGTTCGTGCTCCGCCGGTTGAAGCGCGACGTCGCGCCGGAGCTGCCGCCGCGCAGCGACATCGTGCTGCATGTCGAGCTCGACGAGCGCGAACGCGATGTCTACGAAGCCGTGCGCGCGGCCTCGCGGCGCGAGGTTGTCTCGCAGCTCGCGCAGGGCGGCAGCGTGCTGGCGGCGCTGGAAGCGCTGCTCCGGATGCAACAGGCGGCGTGTCACAACGGTCTCGTGCCCGGTCAGGAAGCGGACAGCAGCTCGAAGATCGAAGCCCTGCGAGAGGCACTCGAAGACGCAGCCGCGGGCGGCCACAAGGCGCTGGTGTTCTCGCAGTGGACCTCACTGCTCGACCGCATCGAGTCGGCGCTCGACGACGCCGGCATCGCGTTCACACGTCTGGACGGTTCGACTCGCGATCGCGCCGGAGTTGTCTCCGCGTTCCAGTCGGAGAGCGGCCCGCCCGTGCTGCTCGCTTCGCTCAAGGCCGGCGGCACCGGCCTCAACCTCACCGCCGCCGATCACGTCTTCCTCATGGACCCCTGGTGGAACCCTGCCGCCGAGGACCAGGCGGCCGATCGCGCCCATCGCATCGGCCAGGACCGCCCCGTGATGGTCTACCGCGTGGTCGCGCGCGGCACGGTGGAGGAGGGGATCCTGGCGCTGCAGGAGAAGAAACGCGCTCTCGCCGACGCCGCGCTGGGGGGCGCCACACAAGCCCAGCAGATCACCCGCGAGGATCTGCTGGCGCTGCTCGGTTGACAGCGACCGGCGGAAACTTGGCCCGGGCGTGCCACCTGCACGAAGCTCCGGCCGTCATGGGACGAGCGTGTGAAGTGTGCCAGAGCCTGAGTCAATCCACCGGAGCGCTGGTCACGTCCGGTACGAACGGGACGTTCCGCGTTGTGCTCAACGAACGTGTAGTGACGCTCTGTCTGGAGCATGCGGACGAGGCGATCGGCCACGGCACCCGCACGCTGTCCGAGATCCGGGCGCACTTCACCGAACCGTTCCCAGGGCAGCGCTCGCTGGTCCCGCGGCGCGCCGGGGACGACAATCCGCCCGGCGCCGAGCGGCGCGCGCAAGGCCGTCGCGCCGGCGACCAGGCGTAGCTCAGCGGATCGCGCGCGGCTTTTCTGGTCGCCAGCTCTGCCCGTAGTCCGCCGACACGAGCAGCAGCTCCGACACGAAGTCCACGTCCGTGCGGAGCAGCTTGACCGCAACGCGACCACCGCGCGTCGCGACCATAGCCGTGATCGCGACCTCACGGCAGCGCGCGGCGGGCCGCTCGGCGGACAGCGGCGGTTCGCGACCGCACTCCACGGGCGGCACTTCCGCGATCCGCAGCGGACCGCGGCGCGGTGAGCTATCCGTCCAGGTGGTGGCCCAGATGCTCCCCGCATGGGCTCGTAGCGCCAGGTGATGGCCATCGGGGAAGTCCAGCGCGTGTGGCGGGCGCGAGCGCAGCAGTCGGCCCCAGGCGCTCGTGCCCAACCACGAGGCGATGAGAACGGAGTCCCGAATCGGAACGGGTTGTGCCAGTGGGGGCGGCTCGGCGCCGTCGAGCGGCAGCGCCGAACCGACGAGATGGAGCTTCGCGCGGCGCGTCGCCAGTGCGCCGTCGAGCCGGCGTAGCGCACGCTCCAGCCCGCGCGCGTGGCGGCGCGTGCAGGCGGTGGCCGGATCGCAGCGCCAGCTCGCGTCATCCAGCCGCAGCGCGGAGGGATCGAGGTTGAACGCGACGAGGCGCGCGGCAAGCGTCGTGCGGACGGCATGCCCGGCGATGTGGTTCGCGCCGTCGTTCTGTGCGCTGTCGGCGAGGACGCCGAGCGCGCGCGCGAAACGACGTTCGGCGCCCAGCTCGACGCCGGCGCGCCGATCGCCGGCGCGGATCCACGCGACGTAGTTCCTGGCGGCCGCGTCGAGCGAGCGTACCTGCTCGCGGGACCGCGCGAGGAGCCAGCCCGCTGCGATCGCCAGCACGGCCAACGCGGCGCCGACGGCGCACAGGACCCTCCCGATACGACCGGTCTTCACGTCACCTACAACATGATCGAAGCGCGGACCGGTGCCACCGCCCGTTGCATTACGCACCCGGTGGACCGTCTGAACCCATAGTAATAACAGGCGATTACGAAATCCCATGAGCGAGGCGCGAAAAATCGTTTGCGGTGGGCTCACTGAGTGGTAATACCACTATCACCAACTGGAAATACCAGTTGGTTGAACCACCTGGAGCCCCAATGGCTGCTGCCAACAACCGCAAGCGCGCCGTCGAAACCACGGCGGACTGGCTCCGCGCCGAGATCCTGCGCGGTCGGCTGCCTGCCGGGAGCGCGCTGCCTGGAGAACGCGCGCTGGCCGCGCAGCTCGGTGTCAGCCGGCTCACGCTGCGCTCGGCGATCGCCCGGCTGGAGACAGAGGGGCTCTTGCGCTCGGTGCACGGCTCCGGAACCCGCGTGCTCGACTTCCGCGAGAGCGGCGGCGTCGATCTGCTCGGGTATCTCGCGTCGCAGCAGCTCGCAGGCGGGACGGTGCCGGTGGAGCTGCTCGCGGATCTGCTCGAACTCCGGCGCATGGTGGCGGTGGATCTGCTCGGCTTCGTCACTGAACGCGCGACGGACGACGAGCTCGCGGAGCTCCGCGATCACGTTCGCAAGCAGGCCAAGCTGCTGGACGATCCCGAGCGCTACATCCAGGCGGATCTGCACTTCGCCCGCCTCCTGGTGCGCGCCGGCCGGAACCTCGCGTTGGAGCTGCTCTACAACACCGTTGTTCGCCTGGTCGCCAACAACCCCGGCTTCCAGATGGCATTCCAGACGAACGCGCCGCAGGCCGTGATGGTCTACGAGCGCGTGGTGGAGCTCATGGGCGATCGCGAGCCGAAGCGGGTCATGCGCATCGCCGGCCGCGTCCTCGACAGGCTCGATCACGCCACGCTCGCGCGCATCCGGGCGTTCATCGGTGAGGAATCTGCGGACGAGGACGAAGCGACTTCAGCTGGCGCCAACGATGGCGAAGCGGCGGCAGCGGCAAACGATATGCAGCCGGGGCCGAGGGGCGCCCGGAGAGAGGATTGAACATCATGTTGGCTTTCGAGGAACGATGGGCGACGGCCGTGCTGGCGGGCTTTGCTCCGGAAGGCGGACCAGGTATCGCGCCCGCGCAGGGCGAGGTCGACTACGCGGGCGCCGTGCGCCGCATGATGCGCGCGTCGACGCGCCAGGCAGCGGTCGGCCTCAGGCTGGCGTTGTGGCTGACGGCGCTCGCGCCGCTCTGGCTGTTTGGAAGGCTGCGCACGTTCAGCAGCATCAGTGCCGAGCGCCGCACGGAAATCCTCGAACACATGCTGTCGCATCGGCTCTACATCGTGCGCGAGATCGCTTTCTTCCTGAAGATGAGCGCCTGCCTCGCCATGTTCGCCGCCGACGCTCTGCGCGAGCGCTCGCACTACGACCACGACGCGGACGGCCGGCGTCGTCTGCCGATGCTGATCCCGGCGGAGGAGGCAGCCCAATGAGCCGTCTAGCGCTTCAGGAAGAAGCCGATTTCGTGGTCGTCGGCACCGGTGCGGGCGGCGCGACCGCCGCGCGGGTGCTCTCCGAAGCCGGCTACGACGTCGTGATGCTCGAAGAGGGCCCCGATCTGCCCGCCTCCGAGCGACCGACCGACTTGCTCGGCGCGATGAGCAGCGCGGTCCGCGACATGGGCACGCAGTCCACCACGGGCGCGACACCGATCCCGCTGCTCCAGGGCAAGCTGGTGGGCGGCAGCACCGCCATCAACTCGGGGATCATCTGGCGCATGCCCGACGACGTGCGTGAGCACTGGACGCGCGAGTTCGGGCTCGCCGATCTCGTCGATGAGAAGGAGCAGACCCGCATCTACGACATCATCGAGGACGAGCTCGAGGTCGAGGTGACCGCGCCCGAGGTGCGGGGTGACAACGCCCACAAGATGGCCGAGGCCTGTCGCGCGCTAGGGCTGCCGGGCAGGCCCATCGTGCGCAATGCGCGGCGCTGCAAGGGGCGTGCGCGCTGTCTACAGGGCTGTCCGGAAGAAGCCCGTCAGAGCATGGATGTGTCGTACGTCCCGCGCGCTGTTGCGCAGGGCGCGCGGCTGCACCCGCTCTGCCGCGTGCAGAAGGTGCTGCGCGAAAACGGTCGCGCGATCGGCGTGAGCGGCGCGAAGCTGGACCGCAAGGGCGGGCAGGTCGGTCGTTTCGAGGTGCGGGCGCGCCGCGGGGTGATCGTCGCGGCGGGCGCGGTGCACACACCGCTGATCCTGCTGAAGAGCGGGCTCGGTGCTCTGGTGGGTGAGCGCTTCCAGGCGCACCCGGGCTCCGCTGTGGTGGGGCGCTTCCCCGACGTGATCAACATGGGGTTCGGAGCGACCCAGGGCTACGAGCTGCCGATGCGCGCGCAAGGCTTCAAGATCGAGTCGCTGTCGCTGCCGCCCGAGCTGCTCGCGCTCCGGTTGCCCGGAGTGGGCCGCGACTGGCAGGCGCGCCTCGGGGAGCTGAACCACTACGCGCAGTGGGTCGTGCAGGTGCGGATGGGCGCGCTCGGTCGCGTCACGGCCGGCTGGGGCGGCAAGCCCGTCGTGCGCTTCGAGCCGCTCGATCGCGACCTCGCCAAGATGCAGCAGGCTCTGGGGCTTATCTGCCGCATGATGTTCGCGGCCGGCGCGACCGAGGTGTTCCCCGGTCTCGGTCACACACCCGAGGTGCTCCATGACGTCCGGGAAGTCGATGCGCTCGAGAGCGCAAAGCTCGAGCGTGCGGATTTCCACATGATGGCGTCGCATCTGTTCGGCACGGCCTGTGCCGGTGTCGATCCACGGCGCAGCGTGGTGGGCCCGGACCTGCAGAGCCACGAGCTGCCCGGGCTGTACGTGATGGACGCGAGCGTGTTCCCGACCAATCTCGGCGTGAACCCGCAGCACTCGATCATGACCGTTGTGTGGCGCGCTGCCGAACAGCTCGCCAACGCGGGCCGCGACAGCGCCGTCGCCTGAGGGCTGCACGGGATCGGCGGCGGGCGGCGTCAGTCCGTTCGCGCGTCTGGAGACGGAGTGGTTCCGCCGGGTCGCTTCCGGCGTCGGCCGCGGCGGCGGGGATGCGGCCCGCCCCGCGCCGCGAACTGGCCGTCCTTGACCCTGCGATAGCCGAACGCCTCGATCACGGCGCAAAGGTCGCTGTCGTTGCACTCGAAGCGCGCGGCGAGGCCGTCCGGAAGCTGGAACACACCGCGCCGCGCTGCATGGTGGAGCTTTCGTGCGACACGCTCGGCGGTGTCGGCGCGAATCGCGCGCGGACCGAAGCGCGGATAGCCGATGGCGAGGTGCGCGGCCGCGTCCAGATCGCGCTGGGCCGGTAGCGATTCGGCACCTGCTGGCGGCAGAGTGATCCGCGTGTGCAGCCCGAGCCAGGCCGAGCACAGCGCGACGCGGCTCCTGACGGCGGAAGGCTCGAGCAGCCGGCGGACGTAGACCAGTCGCTTTCCCAGGCGCACGCCGACCTGCCCGAGAAGTCGCCGATCATCGGGCGACAGCGTCGCGAGCTGGGCTCGCGCCTGCGCCGTCTCGACCGTCCCCAGATTCTGCTCCAGCTGGTAGACCAGCCCGCGCCCCGAAGCGGACAGCCTGGTCACGTCTTCGCTCCTCAGCGGCGCGAGCGTGGACGACACCAGATCGCGGGTCCACGCGACCAGGCGGCGCTGGATCCGCGAGCGGGCGCCGCTGCCGATGGCGTCATCCAGCGTGAGGGTCACCTCGGGACGGAGCAGATCGGCGCCGCGGATCATGCGGCCAAGCGTCAGGTCACCGTCGAGGATGCGACCGTCGGCGTCCAGCGAGAAGCGCTCGTGTGGCGCCTCGACCAGCTCCTCGAGCCAGTCGTCCCCGGGGCCGGCGGCCGGCAGCGGATCCCGCATCTTCTGCCTGAGGTCGAACAGTTGCGCGAACGGACCTTCGGGCCGTCGCTGATCCGGCTCCGGGCTCTCCGGGGGGCGGCGGCCGCGGGGACGCGCACGCGGCTGGGCGGTCTTCTGCGTGTCGTCCACGAAGCGAGCAACGAGCCGCTGGTGCAGCGCGTCGCTCAGCCGGTCCTCGATCGACCGGGTGCGTTCCTGCCAGTGGCGGGCGTCGTCGAGCCAGCTTTCGCGGTGGCTCACGTAGGTCCAGGTGCGGACGAACGCCATGCGCATCATGAGTGTCTCGATGTCGCCCTGCATGTCGTCAATGCGTTCGACCCGTTCGGCTACGAAGTCGGGATCGAGCTGACCTCCGGGACCGGACAGCTGCTGGAACAGCTCGCCCAGCAGCTCCACGTGGTGATCGAACAGCAGCTGGCGGAAATCCGGGATGCGGCACACGTCCCACAGCAGCTTCACCGCATCGCGCCCCTGCGCCCGCCGCCGGATTTCGGGTCGCGAGCCGAGCGCGACGAGCGCGCTGTGATCCTCGGTGCGCTCCACGAGCCGGAGCAGACCGGAACGGGGTCGCTGCGAGAGCGACGCGGACAGGGCGTCCACCGAGGCGAGATCCAGATCGCTGTTGCGCCAGATCAGGCGGCGCACCACGGGGAAATGGTGCATCTCGATCGCGCGCGTCAGACGCTCGTCCAGCGGGGGCAGAGGGGAGAGCGTGCCGAAGCTGCCATCGTCGAGATATCGGCCGGCGCGCCCGGCGATCTGCGCGAGCTCGGCGGCTTCGAGCGGGCGGGTCTCGTGGCCGTCGAACTTGGCGAGATCGGCGAAGGCGACGTGCCGCACGTCCATGTTGAGGCCCATGCCGATGGCGTCGGTGGCCACCATGTAGTCGACCTCGCCCGACTCGTAGAGGGCGACCTGTTGGTTGCGCGCGCGGGGCGAGAGCGCGCCGAGAACCACGGCGGCGCCGCCGCGCCGCACCCTCAGCCGCTCGGCCAGGTCGTACACGCGCGGCGCGCTGAACGCCACGACCGCGCTGCGCGGCTTGAGCGCAGCCAGCGAGCTTGCCCCGCGGCAGCCTAGCTTCGACAACCGCGGATGGCCCGCGATGCGGATCGTGGGCAGGAGCTGCTGCAGTACCGGACGCATGGTGTCGGCGCCCATGAACCAGGTCTCGAGCCGGCCGCGGGCGTTCAGCAGCCGGTCGGTGAAGACGTGGCCGCGCTCTGGGTGCGTCGCGAGCTGGATCTCGTCCACCGCGAGGAAGTCCACTTCGCGCTCCACCGGCATGGCCTCGACGGTGCTCACCCAGTATCGCGGACGGGGCGGGACGCGCCGCTCCTCACCGGTCACGAGCGCCACCTCGGCTTCGCCCAGCCGGCGCGTGACGCGGTCGTAGACCTCGCGCGCCAGGAGCCGGAGCGGCAGGCCGATCATCCCGCTGTCGTGGACGAGCATGCGCTCCACCGCCCGGTGCGTCTTGCCCGTGTTGGTCGGCCCGAGCACGGCTGTGAGCGGCGACCCGTCCGGTGCGGAGGGGAGCATGACCGAAGCGTAGACCAGCTCGGCGGCTCCCGCCCGGAGGGCTTTTTCCGTGCGACGAAGCCCGGTGGAGTAAGCTCCCGGGCCGTGCTCGCGTTATTGGGACATAGGATGACCGGACGGACTCGACGTGCGCCCGCAGCGGTGCTCGCAGTGTTTTTCGTCGTTTCGGGCTGCGGCATGGCGAAGATGCAGCCTGCGGGCGAGCCGCCGACGTCCAATCTCGACGAGCTGGAGCAGCGGCTCGCCCGCCAGGAGGCGGTCATCCACGACAGGCTCGGCAGCGGCGAGGCGCCGCACGGGCAGACGCTCGACGGACTGCAACGCGATCAGGTCGCGCCCGCCGGTGGCGCGGACCAGGTCACGGAAAGCGCACCCCCGGCGCCGCCGGCGGCCTCGCCTGCACCCCGGCAGGAGTCCGTGGAGAAGCGCGAGGAGGACACAGGGAGCGCCGGTTCGCCGGCTGCCGGGAGCTCAGCGGCGGAGGGCGCGTCGGCCGGGTCGACCTGTGATCTGGTGTGCCGCGCACTGGCCTCGATGCGGCGCTCGGCCGATCGCATCTGCGAGATCGTCGGCGACGAAGACCCGCGCTGCACCCAGGCGCGAGGCAGGGTCAGCGACGCGGCCCACCGCGTCGAGAGCGCCAGTTGCACGTGCACGGGCGGGTGAGTCAGAGCCGCTCGAGGCGCTCCGCCATGGCGCGCGCAGCCGCACCGCGATGCGAGCGAGCGTTTTTCTCCTCGGGGGAGAGCTCGGCGCTGGTTCTGCCCACGTCGGGCAGGTAGAGGAGGGGGTCGTAGCCGAAGCCGTTTCCACCGCGCGGCTCTTCGGCGATCGCGCCTTCGTACGTGCCGCGCGTCTCTGCGACGATGCTGCCGTCCGGAGCCGCGAGACACATCGCGCACACGAAGCGCGCACCGCGTTGCTCTCGGGGCACGCCAAAGAGCGCGGCGAGCAACTTCTCGTTGTTGGCGCGATCGCGCTCGGCGCGGCTGCCTTCCGTGCCCGAATAGCGCGCTGAACGCACGCCGGGCGCGCCGCCGAGCGCATCCACCGAGAGACCGGAGTCCTCCGCCAGGCAGGAGAGGCCGGTCGCCCGCGCGTAGGCGAGGGCCTTGTCGCGCGCGATCTGCTCGAATCTGTCGCCGTGCTCTTCGGGCTCGGGGGGGATTTCGCCGAGCGAATCCAGGCCCACCACGTCGATCCCGAGTCGCGAGAGGATGGCGCGGACCTCGTCCACCTTGTGCGGATTGGACGTGGCGAAGAGGATCTTCATGCAGCCGTTTTCCCCGCTCGGCGCGAAGACCGCAAGGACTTCGGTGCATGTCGGGGGCCGAGGCGCTGGCCCCCTGCCACGCTGTGGGGAGCCGGCTCAGCCGGGCGGAGCGCTCTCGGCGGCCACGTGGAACGCCCGGCCGAACTCGTCGAGCTCGGCCGACAGACCGCGTGTGAGGGTCGAGACGTCCTCGACGTAGGCCGCGTCGGCGTTGAATCCGGAGAACAGCCGCCCGTTGTAGCTGACGATGGCGATACCGACGCCCTGGTTCTGGTAGAGCGGCACCAGCGGAACTGCCTCGAGCAGCTCGGCGCCGAGCAGGTACAACGGGAACTGCGGTCCGGGGATGTTGGTCACGATGATGTTGAAGGGGCGCATGCGGATCAGGGCGCGGACTGCCACGCTGAGCAGCCCGGCGCTGGTCATGTCGGCGAGCTGCTCACCGAGGCTCACGGCCGTGCTCTGGTGGTCGGTCTTGGCCTGTCCCATCGTCTCCCCGGCCTCCCGCTCCTATTGAAGCACGCCTCCGGCGCGGGGCGATCGGGCTTTCGCCTGCGCAGGGCATGCGCGCCACCCCGGTCGGGCTGCAGCGCAAGCGCGGCGTGCCCCCGGCCCGCCGCCTCAGCCGTCGTCCGGCTGCTTCTCGGTGAGCCCCCGGTCGACCAGCTCACGGGCCTCGGGATCGAGGTGGTTCACCACCGCGTGGCAGGCATCTCCTCGGCCCGCCTTGCGCCGGAGGCCGACCACGCCGGATCGCGTCGTGGGGAAAATGGCGATGTCCTCGTAATAGCGCTCGATGAGCAGACTCTGCAGGTGCGCCTTGACCGCGTACCGCTGGGCACGGTCCCCGGCGGACAGTCCCATCCGCGTCGGATTGACGCTCCGGATCATCTCGAGCAGCTCGTCGAAGTCCGGCACCGCGGTTCCATCGAGCACGGCTTCGATTCGCCCGGGCGAAATGCGCGGTCGGCGTCGGCGGCGCATGGGGCCTATCCGGTAGAGGGTGCGTGCCCGGTCATGAACAGCGCGGGCGTGCCCTCGAGGCGCGTGACCTCGGCACCCTCGAGCCGCTGTGCCGCGAGCACAGTACGCGCCTCGTCCAGGTCCAGCGAGCGGCCGGCGACCCAGGTCCTGAATAGTGCCAGCGCGAGCGGAAGCAGCGCCCGCGGCATCTTCAGACGGCTGACCAGCGCGTTGGCGTCGTCGAGCGTGCAGCCGCGATCCGCTTCCACGATCGCGAGCAGCCCGCCCGGAGCCAGCACGCGCACGCACTCCGAAACGCCCCGCGCGGGGTCGGGCCAGTGCTTGATCGACGCGACGCTGATCACCGCGTCGAAGCGCCCACTGTCGAACGGAAGATCCAGCGCCGAGCCCTGCACCAGCTCGGCGTGGTTCGCTCCGCCTAGCCGTCGCCGGGCCCGGCCCACCTGATCGGCGGACAAATCGAGCCCCACGTAGCGGAGATCGCCGCGCCGCTCGAACAGCTCGACGGCAAGATGGCCGCCTCCGCAGCCGACCTCCAGCACCTCTGCGCCCTCGGGCAGCTCCGGGATCAAGCGTTCCATGAGCGCCGGACGCAGCGCCATCACGGCGGGTGCGATCCAGAAATCGTACAGCCACGACTCCGCTGCGCTGTAGGGCAGCGTGAAGTCGCGCATCACGGCGACGGGATCAGCTCTTCTCGTCGTTTTCTTCGTCGTCCCCGCTCGCATCGGTCTCTCGCTTGCGCTTCTTCTTCCGCTTCCGCGACTCGGCGAACCAGAACGTGCCCAGAAATCCGCCGAGCACGAGCACAGTCAACGCGCCGCCGAGGGTCATCACCTTCTGTGCGACGAGTGAGTAGTTGCCTTCCTTCGGATCGTAGGAGCAGCAGTAGAGCAGGATCTTGTCGATCGTGGTGCCGATCTTGCCCTGCGAGGACTCCACCAACCCCAGCCGCAGCGTCTGCTTGTCGAAGTGGATGCCGTACAGGTAGCGCGCGACGTGACCCTTGGGCGTGGTCAGCGTGGTCACGGCCGGGTGGTAGTACATCTTCTTCTTCGGGTCGTACTTGTATTTGAAGCCCACGGCCTTCGCAAGCTTGTGCACTTCCGCGTCGCTGCCGACGAGGAAGTGCCAGCCCCTGGCCACGCCGGGCCGCCCGTACTCCCTGACGTAGCGGGCCTTCCACCTCTGCGCCTTCGCCGTGGTCAGCGTGGGGTCGAGGCTGACCGTGAGGATCACGAACTTGTTGCCCGCGCTCCACTTGAGCTTCTTCAGCGTCTTGACCAGCGCGCTCATCTCCAGGCTGCACAGCATCGGGCAGTCGGAATAGTTGAACGTCAGGATGACCGGCCGCTTGCCGTCGAAATAGCTGCCCAGCTTTACGTCTTTGCCCGTCTCGTCCTTGAAGGTCAGCCCGAGCGGCAGCGCGGCGTCGAGGTGCTCTTCCATGCCCACGCCTCTCAGCTGCTTGGGCGTGTGGTCGGTGCGTTCGGTGCGTTCGGAGCTCGGGACGCGCGCGGCGGAGGCCGGTAGGGCAACGGTGAGCAGGACTGCGGCGAAGAGCGCGGCCAGCGCGCGCTCGAGAATCCGGTGGGTCGACTTCAGCATTTTCTCGAGTGTAGGGAGCGCCGGCGAAGCGTCGCGCTCCGGCTGGGGGCCGGTCCGCTGTCGGGGCCGCGGCGCGGCCAGGCAGTGCGGATCCGGCAGGATGCGCTGAGCCTAGCACATCGAACCGCGCGCGCCTGATCGCTTAACATATTGGAAAAACAGCACTTTCTGACATACCTCGGAACGGCGCCGTGCAGGTCGCCGGCTTCCGGCAGCGGACCGACCGGTAGCCCGGATGCCGCGGCTCATCTAGGCTTCGCGCCCCATGTCCGCGAACCAACGCGTCTTCTCCGGCGTCCAGCCGTCCGGCAAGCTCCACCTCGGTAACTACCTCGGCGCGCTCACGCAGTGGGTAAAGCTGCAGGACGACTACGACTGCATCTTCTGCGTCGTCGATCTGCATGCGCTCACCATCCCCGAGGCGGTCGACCCGAAGGAGCTCCGCGCCAAGTGCCGCGAGGTCGCCGGCCTGTACATCGCCAGCGGGATCGATCCAGAGCGCTCCGCGATCTTCATCCAGTCGCACGTCACGCAGCATCCGGAACTCACCTGGGTGCTCAACTGCGTCACGCCGCTCGGATGGCTGGAGCGCATGACGCAGTTCAAGATCAAGCGGGAAGGGCGCGAGACGGTCGGCACCGGCCTGCTCGACTACCCGGTGCTGCAGGCCGCCGACATCCTGCTGTACGACACGAATCTCGTGCCGGTCGGCGAGGACCAGAAGCAACACGTCGAGATCACCCGCGACATCGCGCAGCGCTTCAACAGCCTGTTCGGCGAGGCCTTCGTGCTGCCGGACGTGATGATTCCCAAGGTCGGCGCGCGCGTCATGGGCTTCGACGACCCGGAAGCCAAGATGAGCAAGTCTGTCGCCGAGCAGAACCCGCGCCACGCCGTGGGCCTGCTCGATACGCCCAAGGCCATCAAGAAGACGATCATGAGCGCCGTCACCGACTCCGGCTGCGAGTTCCGCTTCGACCAGGCCTCCGCCGGCGTGCGCAATCTCGTGACAGTGCTCGAGGCCCTCACCGGCGAATCCAGGGAATCGATCGCCAATCGCTATGAAGGCCGAGGCTACGGCTACCTCAAGCAGGAAGTCGCCGACACCGTCGTCGCCGCGGTCGAGCCGCTCCAGCAGCGCTACAACGAAGTGGCTGGCGATCCCGCCGAGCTCGATGCGCTGCTCGAAAGAAGCGCCGAGCGGGTGCGCGAGATCGCCGAAGCCACGATAAAGCGCGTGCGGAGCGCCGTCGGCATCGGCTGACTCCGGTGCACTGGGTGCAGGATCCGCTCGCGCCGGTGGCGCTCGCCGCTCAGGCGATCGAAAGCCTCGGCCACGTCTCCCGCGGCGTACACGTCGGCGACGCTGGTCCGTCTGGAGAGGCGAGCCGTGAGCCACCGAAGCAGCAACCGCTGGTCTTCATCGGGCCCAGCCTATGGGGGCTGGCGCCGTCACCCCGCTCGTGCCGCCCGCTGCCGCGCCGCGCGCTGCTTCGTCGTTTTGCCGAGCAGCGGCGCGAGACAGCGCCCGGTGTGCGACTCGCGTCGCCGTGCGAGCTCTTCCGGTGTGCCCGCCGCGACGAGACGCCCGCCGCCGGGGCCGCCTTCGGGGCCGAGATCGATGACGTGGTCGGCGGTCTTGATGACATCGAGGTTGTGCTCGATGACGACCACGCTGTTGCCGGACTGCACCAGGCGCTCGAGCACGCCGAGTAGCTTCTTCACGTCGTCGAAGTGAAGGCCTGTCGTCGGCTCGTCGAGGATGTAGAGCGTGCGGCCGGTGGCACGGCGCGAGAGCTCGCGGGCGAGCTTGATGCGTTGGGCTTCGCCGCCGGACAGGGTGGGGGAGGGCTGTCCGAGGTGCAGATAGTCGACCCCGACTTCAGAGAGCAAGCATAGCGGTCCCACGATGCGCGGATGCGCCTCGAACAGCGAGAGCGCCTCGCTGACGGTGAGCTCGAGCACATCGGCGATGTTGTGGCCCTTGTACTCGACGCCCAGCGTGGCGTCGTTGAAGCGCTTGCCCTGGCACTCCTCGCAGCGCACGAACACGTCGGGCAGGAAGTGCATCTCGATGCGGCGCACGCCGTCGTCCTCGCACGCCTCGCAGCGGCCGCCCTTGACGTTGAAGGAGAAGCGTCCGGCATTGAAGCCGTGCACGCGCGCTTCGGGCAGTTGCGCGAAGAAGCGCCGGATCTCGTCGAAGACCTTGATGTACGTGGCCGGATTGCTGCGCGGCGTGCGGCCGATCGGGCGCTGGTCGATGTCGATCACCTTGTCGAGTTGCTCGACACCCGAAAGGCTGCGGTGCGCGCCGGCGCGCTTGTCAGCGCCGTTCAGCTTCTGGGCAAGCGCCGGGTACAGGATGTCGTTCACCAGCGATGACTTGCCCGCGCCCGAGACGCCGGTCACCGCCGTCAGCACGCCGAGCGGGAAGGCGATGTCGACGTCGCGCAGGTTGTTCGCCGAAGCGCCCAGCACCGACAGCCAGCCGTTCGGCTCGCGGCGCCGGGCTGGTACGTCGACGCGCTGCCGCCCCGCCAGGTACGCTCCAGTGAGCGAGCGCCGGGCCCTCTCCAGGCTGCCCGGCGTGCCGGCGTGCACGATGCGGCCGCCCGCGACGCCCGCGCCAGGGCCGAAGTCGATGACGTGATCGGCGGTGCGGATCGTGTCCTCGTCGTGCTCGACCACCACCACCGTGTTGCCGATGTCGCGCATGCGCTCGAGCGTGTCGAGCAGCCGGCGGTTGTCGCGCTGGTGCAGGCCGATCGACGGTTCGTCGAGGATGTAGATCACGCCGGTGAGCTCGGAGCCAACCTGGCTGGCCAGGCGGATGCGCTGCGATTCGCCGCCGGACAGGCTCGGCCCCGGACGGTCGAGCGACAGATAGCCGAGCCCCACTGCTGCGAGGAAGTCCAGCCGGCTTGTGATCTCCTTCAGCACCTCGCGCGCGATCTCGCGGGCCTCGCCCTCGAGCGACAGCTCGCCGAAGAAGCGCCGCGCGTCCGCCACAGTCAGCGCTGTCACGTCGACAATGCTCTGCTCGCCCACCCACACCGCCGCGCTCTCGGGCCTCAGGCGCATGCCACCGCACTCCGAGCAGCGCGCGTCGCCCATGTACTGCGCGTACCAGCGCTTGGCGCGCTCGGAGCTGGTCTGCTGGAAGCGGCGCATCAGCCGCGGCAGGAGCCCCTCCCACTCCACGTCGAAGTGCCCTTTTCCGCTCTTGCCGCTCCAGCGCACCTTGAAGTGCTTGCCCGGTAGACCGTGGAGCAGCGCGTCGCGCTGCTTCTTCGGCAGCTTGCCGAACGGCCTTTTCGTGTCGATGCCGAGGTGGGCGACGATCTGGCCGCGGAAGCCGTGCGACCAGCCCTTCTTCCTCGAAACATCCGGCCCCCAGGGCGCGACCGCGCCGCCGTCGAGGCTGAGCGAGGCGTTCGGCACGACGCGCGCCGGATCGATCTCGACGCGGTTGCCCAGGCCGTTGCAGGCGGGGCACATGCCCTGCGGGCTGTTGAAGGAGAAGCCCTGCGGCGTCAGCTCCGGAAAGGAGATGCCGCAGTCGGGGCAGGCCATCTTTTCGGAGAAGCGGCGGTCGGGCTTGCCCTCGACCGCCGCGACAAGCTCGCCGCCGCCGCCGCGCAGGGCTGTCTCCACCGACTCCGTCACGCGGCCGAGCTGGCCCTTCTTGACCACCACGCGGTCGACGACGGCTTCGACGTGGTGCTTCTTGCGCTTGTCGAGCGCCTCGAGCCCAGAGCTCTCGACGACTTTCCCGTCGACGCGCAGCCGCACGAAGCCTTCGCGCCGCGCCTCTTCCAGCAGCTCGCGGTGCTCGCCTTTGCGGTTGACGAGCAGCGGGGCGAGCAGTACCAGCCGCGTGCCGTCCGGTGCCGACAAGAGCTCGCGGGCGATCTGCTGCGCCGTCTGCCCCTGCACGCGCTGTCCGCAGCGGTGGCAGTGCTGCACGCCGATGCGGGCGTACAGCACGCGCAGGTAGTCGGCGATCTCGGTGATGGTGCCGACCGTGGAGCGCGGGTTCGTGCCGGTGGTCTTCTGCTCGATGGAGATGGTGGGCGACAGCCCGCGGAGGGTATCGTAGCGCGGCTTCTCCATACGGCCGAGGAACTGCCGCGCGTACGCCGACAGTGACTCCACGTAGCGGCGCTGGCCTTCGGCGTAGAGCGTGTCGAAGGCGAGAGACGACTTGCCGGAGCCCGACACGCCAGTCAGCACAACGAGCTTCTTCTTCGGGATCTTGACGTCGATGCCCTGGAGATTGTGCTCGCTGGCGCCTTTGATCAGGATGTGGTCGAGCTCCTTCACGGGCCGCAGAGCATAAGCTCGCCGCCTGGTCCCGGCTAGCTCCGCTCTGCTGCTCCTGCTGACAGCCTGCTGTCAGCAGGCTGGTGCCTGGGGATCCTCACAGGAACATCGGAAGGGCTTGTGAGCCCCTCGAGCGTCGCTGTCGATGGGACCCTACACCCAGGCGAACTTGGCCGGGTCCCAGCTCTGCCACTTCCCGTCGCGCTTCTGCTGCAGGGTCGGGTTGCCCGCGTCCACCTTGAACTCGGTGTCGGTGAACTGGTCGTCGAGCTTGCCCTGTAGGTCAGCCGGCGCCGTCTCCACGGTCGCTTGCGGGATCGAGCGGAAGGTGACCGAGAAGGTGCTGCCGTCGGCAACGACGCTGGCGTAGCCGTTGTCCTTGAGGTCCAGGTACGCGAGCCCCGGATTCGGCTTGCTCGACGGATCCGTCAGGAACTTGTCGACCACCGCGGCGAGCTGACCCGCTCCGGCCTTGACCAACGCCGGGTCGCTGTTCGCCTGCTGGCTGAGCAGTGTCTGGTACGTCGACGACGAGACCGAACCCGCGACGAACTCCACGATGCGCTTCGACATGTCGCCGGCCACGAACGGGCTGCCGGCGAAGAAGCAGTGGATGTCGCCGGTCACCGCTACGAAGTTCTCTATCTGGGCGAGCTCTTCGAGCAACTGCTCGCGGCGGTTCGGCATGCCGTCCCAGTCCTCCGCGGACAGGTTGAAGCGCGCCTGGAATGACGGCGGCAGGGTCGTAGCATTGCCCAGATCGATCGCGCGCGGCATGAACGTGTACTCGTTGCCCCAGACCTTCCAGGTCGCCTTCGACGCCTTCATCGTGGACAGGAACCACTGGCGCTGCTCGTCGCCCATGGCAACCTCACTCGCTCCGTTGCTCTGCGCGAAGCGGAAATTCGCGTACAGCTCGAAGGTGTCCTTCTTCACGAAGTAGCGCGAGCCGATGGACGAGTACGGCGCCAGCTTCATCATCTGGTAGAAGGCGATGCCCTTTTCCAGCGTCGGATCGGTCAGGTCGATGAGCGCAGTCTGCGTGCCGTTCGCCGTGTTCAGCTGGTCGACGAGATCGTTGATCCAGGGCGCCGAGATGTTGCCGGCGAAGCCCGCAGCCGGCATTCCAACTTTCGCGGCGTTGGCTTTGAGCAGCGTGGCGTAGCTGCCGCCGTCGTGGGCGTCGATGTCCACGTACGGCTCGGCGAACGACGGGATGGGGGTGGGCAGGTCCGCCTGCATCATGGCGACTGCGCCCGGGAATGCGTCCTCCGGAATCAGGTGATCGGAGCGGTAGCGCCTCAGGTCGGTCATCGCCAGGTGGACGTGCTTGCCGAACGTGAAGTCCCGGTAGATGCGGTAGCTGTCCGGAAAGCTCTTCGACGGGTCGAACGGGTAGTCCTGGTGGCCCTGGTACTCGTAATCGACGGGCATGTACTCGGACCAGGCCTGATCGGCGTTGGCGCGCCGTTTTGGCTCGGTCTCGTCCTTCTCGCCGTCGAAGTACGTCGCCACATCCCCGTGGCAGTCGTCCGAGAACTCGTGATCGTCCGACATCACGATCATCGGCATCATCTCGTGGATGCGCTGCTGGTCCGGGTCGCTGCGGTACGTACGATAGAGCTCGCGGTAGTTCGAGAGCGACTGCGCGGCGTAGTACGTGTTGGGAGGATCGCCGAGCTGGATCGCGCGGGCGGTATCGCTGAACGTGACCTTGCGCTCGCCGCCCGTGTTCTGGAAGCTCGGGTCACCCGTGGTCTCGTAGATATAGTCACCGAGATGCACAAGGAAGTCGAGGTCCTCCTCCGCCATGCGCCGGTACACGTGGTAGTACTTGCCGACGTAGTCCTGGCACGAGACGACCGCGAACTTCACGGGGACGTCGGCGTCGGCTGCCGGGGCGGTGCGGGTGCGGGCGACGCGGGTGGTGTGCGTCTTGCCGTCCTTGTCGTAGCTGAAGCGGTAGTAGTACTGCTTGCCGGGCTTGAGGCCAGTCACCCGCAGCTTGACGCAGTGGTCGGAGGCGGCGGCGGCGGTGACCTGCTTTTCGATGTTGCCGTCGAGCTGGACGCGGCTCTCGAGGCCGCTATCGGTGGCGACCTCGAGCGTCAGGGTCAGATCATCCTTCAGGTGATCGGGATCCTCCACGCGCGTCCACAGGACAACGCTGCTCTGGCGCGGATCGCCCGAGGCGAGCGACTGCGGGAAGAGCGCGTCGCCCTGGTCCGGGGTCGTGCCGCCCGGTTCGTTGCTGTTGCCGCAACCCGGCGTGAAAACCAGCGTACCGGCCACGGCCACCGTGACCTCCAGGAATGTGCGTCGTTTCATGGTGTTGCCCTCGCACTCGGCACGGCGCCCCGCCGCGCCCACCGGGAACATGGACCAGCGCTGGCGACTACACCAGCTCCATTCGACAGTCCGGCGCTAGGGGTGGACGTCCCGGACCCGGAACAGCCCGACTTCGACGCGAGGGTCGCGGTAGCGCGTCCAGGGGACGCTCGGCCGGGCGGGGAGCCGGGTGCTTGCGACCGGCTCGAGCCGGAAGTGCCGTTCGACGTCAGCACAGGCGCGCGAGCCGGGCCGCGTGCTGCAGAGCGACGAGCGGTAGTAGTAGACCGGGCGGTCGTTCCGCGCGAGCTGGGCGTAGCGCCGGACGACCCACGGCAGCTGGTCGTCGCCAGCCGACAGCTTGTGGACAACGATGCGGCGCGGATCGCAACAGTCGTAGATCGGCATGCTGGCGATGCTCTTGTCCGCACGCTGCAGGTACGCGACGCTCGACCCCTGCGGCATCGCGTCGCGCCAGCCGTCGACGAAGCGCGCCTCCAGCGCGTCGGTTGGAAGCTCATGCAGCGCCGGCCAGGACGTCGCGAACCAGGCCGTGGCGATCAAGGCGGTGGCTGCGGCGACCAGAACGTCGAAGTGTCGCCGGCGCACGACGCTGCCCAGGGCGCCGAGTAGGCCGGAAGCGAGCGCAACCCCCGCGGGGAGCTCGAGAGCCCACCAGCCGCGGCGGATCCAGATCGGAAGCCCCGGACCCAGGGTCCACGCGACGATCAGCCCGGCAGCTGCGACGAGCGGAAGCAGGAGCACCCAGATCGCGACTCGACGCTGGTGATTCCTCCAGGCGAAGAGGGCGGCGATCAGCGCCAGGCCGAACACGAACTTGTTGTCCCACAGCACCCCGCCGATCGCGTGTCCCGCGCCCCCGCCCCACCGCGCCTGGGTGTGCACCTGGTGGTAGAGAAACCTGCCTGTGGTGCCCAGAGCCACGAGCGCAATGCCGGACGCGGCGGCCACCAGCAGCCGACCGCGTCGGCGGAGCGAGCCCCGGCCGCTGAACACGACAAGCGGTACGAGCAGAGCCGGAATCCAGCATACGGCGTGCACCAGCGCGGCCTGCGCGATGAAAAGACCTGCGGACACGACCGCCAGGGCAAAGGCCCACGAGCGCACCCGACCCCCGCGCGCACCCGCCGCGAGGACGGCTCCGGCCAGAAGCAGCAGTGCCGTGCACACGCCAAAGTACGATTCGCTGTTGGCAAGACGCGCGAGCCCGGGTGCGACCAGCGTGGCGAGAGCCAGCGTCCACGCGAGCGGCGGCCGGGCGCGGCTTGCGCGCGCGATCATCAGGACGCACACGGGTTCGGCCGCTGCGAGCAGACCGGCTTCCAGGAAGACCGCGTGCTCGGCACGGCCCGGATGCACGTGGGCGGCCAGACCGAAAAGCTGGTAGAAGCCCGGTCCGTAGATGGAGGGCGCGCCCAGGGCGTACCTGATCCAGTCCGGGCCCTGGCCGTTCTGGTGGAAGAACGCCGGCGGAAACAGCGTGCGACGGAAGAAGAACGTCGCCGCTGCGAGCGCGCACGCCGCCACCGCCAGCGCCACGAATCGCCGCCGCCGCACCTTCCGCGCAGAGAGCAGCAGCATGACCAGGGAAAGCCCCGCTGCGACCAGCGCGCGCCACGGCAAGCCGGGTGGAGGTGGCGGCGCGGCTCCGCCGGGATAGTGGGAGCGCTCCTTGAACACGGTCGCGTCGATGCCCGTCGCCGCGCAGGCGCGGACCTTGTCGAGCAGGGCGCGACGAGCGCTGGGCACCTGCTCCCAGTTCGGGAAATCACCGACCGGGACGGCCCCGGAGGGGCCGTGCTTGCTGCGCCGGATCTCGACCCGCAGGGCCTGTGCGCCGCGTGTCTGGAGCCTGAAGATCGCGCGCTCGCCGACGCAGTACACCGGCGTCACCGTCATCTGCTGGGCCGCCGCGCAGCGCCTGGCCCAGGCGCGGGCAGCGGGACCGCAGACTCCATCCTGCGCGCGCGCCGTGCGGGCGGAAAGCGCGACCACGACCAGGATGCAGCCTGCCAGCGACAGCCGCAGTTTGAACCAGGCTCCGGCCAGCATCAGCACCGGCGTGACGCTCGCCGACGCTCGAGGCCGCGTCAAGCGCTGCACCTAGCCCCTCGATTCTCTTGAATCGAGGGGCTAGACGAGCGCGGAGCGGTCGAGGGGGAGGCTCGGCGAAGCCGAGGGGGCGCTGCTGCGCCCCCAACCAACGGTGCTAGTCCCGCGTTGCGCGGCGCAGCCGCGCGTGCGAAGC
>Ga0114931_10000324_pt1 | contig 56281 bp, 52 predicted proteins | sample 2SBtaG_FD_89579 | JGI IMG/M metagenome (GOLD analysis project Ga0114931, IMG submission 89579) | Deep subsurface microbial communities from Kolumbo volcano to uncover new lineages of life (NeLLi) - 2SBTROV14_V59a metaG | ecosystem: Environmental > Aquatic > Marine > Volcanic | place: Kolumbo... | reverse complement strand
TGCTGGGCAAGAAGTTGTTGAAGAACTGACCGATCAGGTACAGGCCGAAAAGCCGCCCGATCGCCACCCGGATACCGGCATCGCGTTGCAGAATCCACCATTTGAGCGCGCTCACCGCGCGCATCAGCAGGGCCACGGCGACCAGCACCGCCAGATAGCGCGTCTCGAAGCCGAGCAGGAGCTCGCCCATCCGCGCGGCGGTATCGCGCCACAGCAGCAGCCCGGCCAGCAGGCCGAGGCCGAGCGCCAGCTTGGCCATGCGCGCCGCGCGCCGGCGCGTGGCCGCGCTCAACGCCGGACCTTCTTGTGCCGCCCGGTGGTGAGCGGGCCATCGGCGATGCGCACCTTGGCTGGAATCTTGTAGGGCGCCAGGCGGCCCCGGCAGAATTTTCGGATTTCCTTGCGCACCGTGGCCTCGTCGCGCGGGGCGCCGCCGCGCAGGCGCACCTCGGCGGTCACGATATTGCCCATGATCGGGTGCGGCTCGCCCTTGACCAGCACGTCCTCCACCGCCTCCATCTCCAGCACGGCGGCCTCCACCTCCTGGGGATAGACCTTCTCGCCGCCGACCACGATGATATCGGAGTCCCGGCCCAGGATGCGCAGCCATTCGCCCTCGCGTTCCACCATGTCGCCGGTGCAATACCACCCCGCCTCGTCGAACGGGCTGGGCGCGTTCAGGTAGCCCATCATGGCGGTCTCGGTGCGAATCCACAGCATCCCGTCCACGACCTTGGCGTCCAGCTCGTCGGTCTTTAGCTTGAGCCACAGGCTGTCGTTGCCGCGCGAGAGCGCACGCGGCGCGCCAAACTCGGAAGTACCGTATTTCTGCACCAGCCGCGCGGCGGGAAAGATGCCGCACAGGAGGTCGAGGGTCTGCTGGCTCATGGGCTCGGAGCCATAGGTGATGATCTCCAGGCTGGTCAGGTCGAAGTCCCGGTGGTCCCCCGAGAGGCACAGGAGATTGAGGAACGCCGGCGATGCGGGCAGGACCTGGATGCGGTGCTCGTGCACCAGCCGGCACACGCTGAGCGGGTCGCGCCGCGCGGGCAGGACCAGGGTGCCGCCGGCGCTCAGCGTATAGAACAGGGTATCGAGCCCGGCGATGTGATCGAACAGCAGGAAGGCGAGGGTGCGGAAGGGCTTGCCCGGCCGGTCGAACTTGGCCAGGAACCGCTCGGCGCCGTGCAGCACCGCCTTGGGGCGCCCGGTGGAGCCGGAGGAGAAGATCGTGAAGCCCGCCTCGCCGCGCGCCCGCAACTCGGCGATCAGCGAGTGCGCGGGCGGTGCCTCGGGAGCCGGCTCCCAGGTCCACGCGCCGGCGGCGTCGAACCGGAACAGGCCCTCGATGTGCCCGTCTTCCATATAGGGGGTTTCGGCGACCGCCGAGGCGGGTACCAGGGACGCGACGCAGCCGCGCCCGAGCAGCGCGAGCAGAAGCGAGATCGAGTCCGGAGTGTAATCCGCCTTGAGGCCCACCACCGCGCCGGGGCCAAGGGATTTTTCATCGAGGACATGGAGCCAGGCGCGCCGGCGCGCGTCCAATTTCGTGCCCGAGACCGTCGCGCCGCGCCAAACGAGGCACGGGGTCTCGCGCGCGGCCATGCTTTCGATCAACGCGGCGACACGCATGGCCCCCATGCTCCCGGTCAGGATATGCCGCCCAGATAGACCGTCTGGGCGGTTACGAAATCGCTCTCGGGCGAGATGAAGAAGTCGATGACGTTGGCGATATCGCGGTATTCGCCCATGCGCTTGATTGCCTGGGCGTCGATCAGCGCCTGGATCTTGGCGCGCGGAACGGAGCGGATGAGATCGGTCTCGACCGGCGTGGGGCCGAGCGCGTTGACCGTGATGTTGAAGCCGCCCAACTCGCGCGCCAGGATTTGGGTATAGGATTCGACGGCCGCCTTGGACGCCGCGTAGGCGGCCTCGCCCTCCAGGCGCAATGGCGTGGCCACGGTCGCGAAATTGACGATGCGGCCATACTTGCGCTTCATCATGATCTTGGCCGCCTCGCGCGCGAACAGGAACGAGCCGAACACGTTGGTCGCGAAGATATCCTTGACCGTTCGCAAGGGCGTCAGCAGGCAGTGATTCATGGATGCGATGCCCGCGTTGTTGATCAGCGCGTCCAATCGGCCGAAGCGTTTGTAGACATCCCAGACCATCTCGGTGACCGCGGCCTCGTCGGCCACGTCGAGCCGATAATGCACATAGCCCGCGGGCGCGCCCTCGATGGCGGAGCGGCTGCATCCGGCGACTTGAAATCCGCGCCCGGCGTAGTAATCGACCAGGTGCCGGCCGATGCCCTTGCTGGTGCCGGTGACGATCATCACCCTGGGCGCCGCCTCGGAGTTGGGCTTGTGGGCCATGGCCTCAGGCGGCGCTCGCGTTCAGGCGCTCGACGATGAAATCCGCCAACGCGCCGGCGGTGCGATAGGGGCTGTTGCGCATGGACATGGCCTTCTGATCGGCGAGCGCCAGGCGGCGGCCGAACGCGGCCTCGGTGCGCTCCTCCAGGCCGACCACGAGGGTCACCAGGGAGAGGGAATCGATGCCGTCGTCGCCGCCGTAGATGGGTGTGTCGTCGCTCACCGAACGGAGGGAGTCGTACTCCAACTCCTCGTTCAGTTCCTCGACCGCGTCCTTGACCAATGCGAATGCCTGCGCGCGCACGTTCCGGTTCCTCCTACTCGTCCGCGATGCGTTTCATGATGATCTTGGCCGGGCTGCCCTGAAGGATCGTGTTCGGCGGGTAGCGCCGGTTGATCAGGCTGTTGGCGACCACGATGGTATTGTCGCCGAGCACGGACCCGTCGAGCACCACCGTTCCCGCGCCGAGCCATACGTTGCTGCCGATCCGCACCCCCTTCGATGTATGGCCCTGATCCTCCGGGTGGACGTTTAACTTCTCGTAAACGTAATTGCTCGAGGTGACGACCACGTTCGGTCCGCAGATTAGGTTGTCCCCGATGGCGATGCCCTTGGCGCCCGGCGAGATGAAGCAGCCGGTGGCGAACCCGCACCGGGCGCCGATGGCGACCGGCCCGTCGCTCGCCTTGATCTTGGTGAACGAACTCACCGTGCAGCCACGGCCGAACGACAGGTTGGGCGAAAGCTCGACCTCCGCGTGGGGGCTGATCTTGGCGCGTTGCGTCAAAAAATAATACAGGCAGATCAGGGGGCGCGGAACCAGGAACCGTCTGATGACTTTCTTGAACATGGGTGCGGTGCTCGATTTCTCGCGATCGCGACCGGCGGGGGCTGTTCACCGGGCAAGTCGCCAACAGTATTGATTTAGCGGTTTCCCGCGTTTAAGTCCGGGGCGTTTTTGTACGGTGCGCGAATGACCGTTAAAATACAAGAATCGCCGGACGCCGGACAGGCATCGCAGAATAAAATAAAGGTTCCGCTAATCCCACGTGGGCCAGGATACGGGCCCGCCACGCCATCCCCGGAGATGCTCGAGGAATGCCGAACACGCTGGCTCATATCGGCTTGCAGAGCCTCGCCAGCCGCGCCCTCGTGCGCGGTGCCGATCTGAAGTGGGTCTACCTCGCCAGCATCGTGCCCGATGTGCCCTGGATCGCGCGCCGCGTGGTGGAGCGCCTTGTCATGCCAGTTTTTCCAGCCCTATCGCCTTACGACCTCATGTCCTACGCCACGGTGCAGAGCAGCCTGCTCCTGAGCTGGGTTCTGGCCGGGGCGCTGGCCGGCTTTTCCATCCGCCCGCGCCGCGCATTCGCGATTCTGGCGCTCGGGGCACTGTTGCACCTCCTGCTCGATCCGCTTCAGACCAAGTGGGCGAACGGCGTGCTTCTGTTCGCGCCTTTTTCGTGGGAGTTGCTCGATTTCGGCCTGTTCTGGCCCGAAGGGATGCCGAGCGTGGCCCTGACCGCCCTTGGCCTGGGCTATGCCCTTTGGGCCTGGCGGTATGTGCCCGCCGCGCCGCGCGGGCTCGCGATGCCGCGCGGGCGGGTGCTTGCCTTCGGTGGGCTGTGCGCGGTGGCATATCTGGCGCTGCCGCTGGCCCTGATGGGCGGCCCCGAGGCGGCCGACAACCATTCGGTACGCACCCTGCGCCAGGTCGCGGCCCGACCGGGGCGCGCCGTGGCGTTCGATCGCGCTCGGTTCGAGCCGGCGCCGGGGGGCGGAACCTTGACCACCTTCGCCGGCGAGGCCGTGCGCTTGGTGGGCCCGGCGGTGCCCGGGACGGCGGGCACGGTCTCCATCCGGGGCCGGTTTCTCGACCGCCGCACGGTCTTTGTCGAGGCGGCCCACGTACATTGGCCGTGGGCGCGCGATCTGGCCTCGTATCTGGGGCTTGGGCTCATCCTGCTCGTGTGGCTGCGCCGGCCCGGCGTTGGCGCGGGTCGAGGCGAAGGCGTGCCATGAGATCGGCGCTCGCCCGAGTCGCCGCCATCCCATAAGCTGCTGGCCATTCCGATATGTTCGATCGCGCCCGACATACCGCCGTTTCCCTGCCCGAGGCTTGGCCTCCGCTCCTTATGGTCATCATCGACACGGAGGAGGAGTTCGACTGGTCCAAGCCCCACGCGCGGGCCAACACGGCGGTCGAATCGATCGCGGCCCAACCCAAGGCGCAGGCGATCTTCGACCGTTACGGCTTGGTGCCCACCTATGTCATCGACTATCCCGTGGCCACCAGCGCGCTGGCCGCCGATGTTCTGGGCGGCTTTCTCAAGGACGGCCGGTGCGAGATCGGCGCGCACCTGCACCCATGGGTCAACCCGCCCGACGAGGAGACGGTCAACGCGCGCAACTCCTATCCCGGCAACCTGCCGCCCGCCCTGGAGCGCGCCAAGCTGGAGCGCCTGACCGGGGCGATCGAGGCCGCGTTCGGCCAGCGCCCCAGGGTATACAAGGCCGGGCGCTATGGGGTCGGCCCCGCGACCGCCGCCATGCTCGACGAGCTGGCCTACGAGGTCGATGTCAGCATCGTGCCGCGCACGGAATTTAGCGCCGACGGAGGACCGGATTTTCGGGCCTTCGGCGCCGACCCCTATTGGTTCGCCGACGGGCGCATCCTGGAGGTGCCCTTGTCGTGCGGATTCGCTGGGGCCTTGGCGGGCAAGGGGCCGATGCTCTACCCCGCGCTGGCCGGGCGCCTCGGCATGGCGCTGCACGCGCCCGGGGTGGCCGCGCGCCTGGGCCTGTTGGAGCGTATTCTCCTGACCCCGGAAGGCGCCGATCCGGCCGCCCATCGGCGTTTGACCGAGAGCTTGCTGGCGCAAGGCACCCGGGTGTTCTCGCTCACCTATCACAGCCCCTCCCTGGCGCCGGGCCACACGCCCTATGTGAGGAATTCAGGCGATCTCGGGCGTTTCCTGGATGCGATCGAGACTTATCTGGACTTTTTCATGACAAAACTGGGCGGGCGCCCGACCACGCCGACGCGCCTGCGCGCCGCCCTGAAGGGCGAGGGCGCGCCATGAACCTGTCGGCCCACGTGACACCCGACGCAGGCATTCTCTGGAAATACAAATGAGCATCGAACAATGGTTAAATTCCTTCGGGTGAGTCTTGTTTTGTCCGTACTTATGGTTAATAAAGATTAAAATATATTTTGTTGATAAATTGTAAAAATGTGCTTAGAAATTCAATTCGCGCAACACGCGGCGATGTGCTCGTGAAAAATTAAAAAACGGCTCAACCAGGTAGGTACAGGGAGACGTAGCTTGAAACGGCATCTGGGTTTTGCATTTTTCTCGGCCGCGGCGGCGCTTGCGTTCACGGCCACGGGGCTGGTCGCCACGGCATCCGCCATGCCGATCACCAGCCAGGGCGAGGTTCTCAACGGGTCATCGGGCAGTGGCTCGTATTCGTGGATCCACACGCCGTCGAACGCCGGCGGAAGCGGCAGCAAACGGTTTGGCTTCGATGCCGGCCAGTCGATTAATTTCGAGTGGGACAACACGGGCGATCTCAATGGCGCGATCGTGCGTTTCGGATCGGCGGCGACGACGACGATCCAAGGCGCGCCTACCTTCACGCTGACGGACGCGGGCGCGGGGTTCACCGCGACGCTGACGTTGGGGATTGCCGGCGCCGGGTCCAACACGCTCACGTTTGGCGACCTGAAGAGCAATCCAAGAACCGTGAGCACACCCGATGGCGATGCCTCGATCACGAACGAACTGACCTCGGGCCAGATCAATTTCTCGCTCGAGGGTGGGGGCGGCACCCTTGCCGGGACCTTTAATTTCGGCGGCATCGACGCCTCCAGCCATCCGTTCAACGGCATCGGGGCCATCGGCGCGACGAACGGCATCGCGATTGCGCTTTGGGGGCTGTCGGACCCGCTGGGCATCAACGACTGTATCGCCGGGGATTGCACCGGCTTGTTCGCGCTGACCGGGACGAATTCGGGCGTGGAGGGGCGTTTCGGTGTCGATCTGGTCTTCACCGGCACGCCGGTTCCAGAGCCCGGCGCGTTGGCGCTGTTCGGGGTGGGGCTTATCGGGTTTGTTGGGCTGGCGCTGACGCGGCGCCGGCGCGGGGTGGTTTAATTCCCCTCTCCCCATCCAGGATGCGGGGTGCGAGCGGCGGTCCATGGGGCCGCCGTTTCTCGTTTGAATCGCTGCCTGGTTTGTCGCCGCCGAGGCTCGTGGTTGGTTCGGAGGTGAAATCGATTGGGGCCCCGACGCCTCCCGCGCGCCCCATGAAATGGGGTCATTTTCAGCGCTCCTTGGTCTTATCATCGAGGCTTGGCATCAGAACTGTCGGCCCACGTTACATCGGACGTGGACCCTGATCCAGGCGCTGCTTTATAACCCTTTGATTTCGCTGAATAGTTGTTTCCACGGCTCGAATCTGGCGTCGGGAATTCTTACACCCGTGAAAGCCTCGATTCGAGGGGGAATTCCCCTATCTATTTGAGATAAAAGAAAACTACCCATGAGGGTAAACTTTTGAGTGTCGGATTTCATTACACAAGGCGTGAACGGTTAATAAGGCGCACCACATAATCCTTTGAAAAATATGCTAGAATAATTTTGGCACGGCATTTGCTTACTAATCTGCAAGACGTGTGGCAACGTGTTCGCCGAGAGTTGTGGAACACGGATCGACCAGGTAGGCATAGGAGAGGTATCTTGAAACGGCATTTGGGTTTTGTACCGCTGCTGGGGCTTGTATTGGGCCTCGTGGCGACGATTGGCTGGGCCCCCACGGCGCGGGCCGCGCTGCAGTTGGAGATTTCGGACGGGACGGCAACCGTCAACCTCGCGGACAGCGACGGCGATGGCATCGTGTCGTTCATTGGGCCGGTCGGCTTCTTCGACTTTACCATGACCGCCGGCTTGTCGAAGCCCATGGTCGGCACCGCCAAGGCGCCGCAGCTTCACTTGACGGCGCTCGCGAGCTCGGGGGCGGGCACCGGGACGCTGACCATCAAGCTTAGCGATGTCGATTTCGGCCTGGCGGTCCCGGCACTCCAGTTCCTGACCAAGTTCGGTGGCGCGGCGCAGGGCGACGTTTCGCTCATGGCGTTCGTGGATACCGGTAACGCCGCCTTTGGCGACTCCGGCCCGGGTGTCACCAAGATCGTGGATCTCGACTCGTTCATCCTTGGCAACACGCGTGCGGTCGCCCCGGTCGACGACAGCTATTCGCTCACCCTGATCGCCACGATCATGCATAGCGCCCCCATCGGCAAGACGCGCACGACGAGCCTGGATGTCTCTATCGCGGTGCCCGAGCCGGGCACGCTCATGCTTTTCGGCATCGGGCTGCTCGGGCTTGGCCTTTTCTGGCGCCGGCGCCGGGTCGGCGGCCTTGCCGCCGCGGCATAACCGTTTCAAGCAATTCTGCAACGAGGGCCCGGCTTAGCCGGGCCCTTTCTTTTCGCCGCTATGAGCCCAGTTCCCGGGACAGGGCCTCCGCGTCCGCGCGGCCCCGGAACGGCTGGTCCGTGGCGAGGATTGCTTTCAGGACCTTCCGCGCCTCGTCCGGCTCGCCGTTGCGCGCCAAAGCTTGGGCCAGGTGAAAGCCGATCTCGGGGTTTTTTGGTGCCTTTTGCGCGGCATCGCGCAGCAAGGGCAGGGCCTGTTCGGCTTCGCCGCGGCGTAGGTAGACCACCGCCAGGGTATCCTGGACCGCCGCATCGCCGCTTGCCAGATCGTTGGCGCGTCGGGCATGGCCGAGCGCGGCGTCCAGGTCGCCGCGCTCGGTTTCGATCCAGGCCAGATTGTTCAAGGCCGGGGCGTTGTTTGGCTTGCGTTTCAGGATCGCCTTGAACGAGGCTTCGGCCTTGTCCAGTTGCGCGCGCGCGATGTACTGCACCCCGAGCAGCGAGTGAATGCCCGTATCGTCGGGGTTTTTCGCCAGCCAGCTCTCCATGGCGGAAACAGCGCCGTCGGTGTCGCCGGCGCGCTGGCGCGCGAGCGCGAGCTTCGTGACCAGGCCGCTCGAGGGAGCCCGCTTCAGCGCCGCGCCATAGGCCTCGGCGGCGGCGGCGTTGCGCCCCTGGGCCATCGCCACGTTGCCCTCCAATTCCAACACCTGCGCGTTCATGGGGGCACGGGCCTTGAGCCGGGCCAGGTCCGCGGCCGCGGTCTCGGTGTCGCCGTCGCGCAATCGCAGGTTGGCGCGCGCGATCCCCGCGCTTAGGTGATCAGGCTGTAACTCGAGGACCTTGTCGATCTGTTGACGATAGCCCGCCAGTTTGCCCGCGCTCCCGAGCGCCAGCGCGAACAGAAACCGCGTGTTGGCCGATTTTGGCGCGGCCTCGACCAAGGGTCGCAGCGTGATCGCGGCGTCGGCCGCGCGGCCGACCGCCAGTTGCCCGCGCCCCACCACCTCGCGCAGCGCCTGGTTGTCCGGGTGGACGACCAGTTGGCCCTGGGTTACCTCGAGCGCCTTGCTCGGCTGCCGCTGCTGTAGCAGCAAGCGGCCGAGCAGGATGCGCGGCTCCACGGCGTCGGGATTGGTTTGGATCGCCGTTTCCAGGCGCGCGCGCGCCTCGCCCGGCTGGCCGTCGCGGGTTTCTATCTCGACCAGCAGCGCCAGTGCCTGAAAATGACTGGGGTGCTTGTCCAGCACCTCCCGCAAGACCGCGCGCGCGCGCGCGGTATCGCCCGCGCGCATGCGTATGGCCGCGAGGTTGACGCCGGCGTTGGCCACCCCAGGCTCCAACTTGAGCGCATCGGCGAAGGCGGTCTCGGCTTGCGGGATATCGCCCTTGGCCAGATTGATCAGCCCGTTCATGGTCGCGCCCAAAGCGCGCTCCGGATACGCTTGGCGCAGTTTTCGCGCCGCGTCCAGGGCGCCGTCATAATCGCGTTGCTTAAGCCGCGCCGCCGCCAGGGCGATCAGCGCGCGGTCCAGGGTGGGGTCTTGCTCCAGCGCCTTTTCGAGCTGGGCAATGGCCTGCTCCGTATCGCCGGTTTGCAGGTTGATCATGCCGAGTTGAGCCAGGGCCTGGCCGCTATTCGGGTTTAACGCCGCGATTCGCTCGAAATAGGGCCGCGCCGCCGTTGGATCGCCCGCGCGCACCGCGGCGGTGCCGATCATGCTCAGAAGCTGGGCGTCATCGGAGTCACCCTTCTGCAAGGGGCGCAGCGTGTTCAGCGCCGCCTCGGCGAACCCGAGGCGCAGTTCCGTCGCGCCCAGGAGTCGGCGCGCGCGCGCATCGTTGGGCACCTCGGCCAGATATCCGGACAAGAGCCGGTACGCCTCTTCGTTCCGGTTCAGGGCGAAGCTGGCCGACCCCGCGAGCAGGGTGGCGCGCAGGTCGTTGGGGGTCCGCGCTAGAACCTTGTCGCTTTGTTGCTTCGCGGTCGCATAGTCCTTCTTTTGAAAGGCCGCCAACCCACGCAGATACATGGCCCGCGGGTCGTCCGGCGCGGCGGTCAGCCGCGTATCCAGGTTGCCGATCGCCGCGTCCAATTCTCCAAGGGCGATCTGGCTATAGGCGAGTGGCACGAGATTGGGGGAGCTCGTCGGATTCGCCCCGACCAGCTTCTGGAATATCTCCGCCGCCTCCTTGTAGCGCCGCTGCAGAAGCCGCAGACCGCCCTTGACCCCAAGGGCCCTTGGGTTGTCCGGCGTGACGGCGAGGACCGTCTCGATTTCGCCGTCCGCCTCGTCGTATGCCCCCTTGGGCAACAAGGTCCGCGCCAAGCCGATATGGGCGTCCGCGTTGTTCGAGTCGAGCGCCAGCGCCGCGCGAAATTCCGCTTCCGCTTTCGCGGCGTCGTTGAGCCCCAAATTGGCACTGCCCCGCAACACGGCAACCTGGGCGCGGGCGGCGTCGGTCTCCGCGGGGGCCGCTCCAAGCGCGTCAAGCGCATCCGCGTCGCGCCCCTGCAACAAGTAGGCACGCGCCAGGGGGATGGCGAGGTCGGCCTCGCCGATGCCCAGGTCCCGGGCGCGCAACAATTCCTTTTCGGCGCTCGCTCCATCGCCAGATTCCACATAGACTCGGCCAAGCAGGAACCGGCCTTCGACGTTTCGCGGCTCTTTTTGCAGGGCGTTCTTGAGCTCGATTACGCTCGCCGCCAGGTCGTTCGTCGCGAAATCCGCCTTGGCGCGGTCAATGTATTGACTGGCGGTGACGTCCGAGTCGTCGCAGGCAGCCAGGGAGATGGCGAGGCTCACCGCGAACGCCGCGCTCACGACACGCCGCGGCCGCCCCCGTCGGTCCCGCCGTGTGCCGGTGTCAGTCGCTTCGTTCATGATTCGTTCCGTTGACTGATTGCCTGAACAGGATAAGCCGAACAATCGCGCGGGGATTCTACTGCCTGCGGCCAGGAATTGGGCAAGGAATATTCGGATATACCGTTGAATTGCCAAGGCCCCCCCCCGTGCTTCCGTCTTCGGCAATCTCTCCAAGCCATGAAAGGGGCCCTCGCGGTGCCCACCGCCGGGAGTATCGCCGGAGTCCGCGCCGGCGGGGATAACGGAATATTCGTTCCCCCACCGCATCATGAAGTTGTGGCCCGCAATCCTTGAGATTTCACTACGATTCAGCGTCCGCCCGCGGCGCCCGGTCCAAGTGCCCGAGATATGACCATCGTGTTATAAGAATCCCATGATCATCGCCACTATATCGATAGGTGCCGTGACCTACCTGATTGGCGCGCTCGCCTATATGGGGCTGCTGGCGGCCATGGTTCGGCATATGGGGCGGATGGAGGGGTTTCTCTTCGTATTCGCGCTCGGCGCCACGGCGGCGTGGCTGATTGGCACGACCGGATTTTACGCCGGCCTGTGGCCGGGCGTGCGCGTCGTGCCCGCGCTGGAGGTCTTGAGCGGCCTAACCTGGATGCTCCTCATTAGCGCCCTGCTCTATGCGCATTCGGACCGACGCCGCCTGAAGTTCCGTCGCCGATATCTGGCTCCGGGGGTCGCCTTGGCATGGTTTGGCGCGGTGATGACGGGCGCCCTGCCGATTCTCTCGAATCGCGCCGATCCTCTGACGCCGAACCCGCTGGCGGCATTGGTGCTGTCGGTTGCCGGGCTGCTGCTGACCGAGACCCTGTACCGCAATACGGCGCCCGAGGATCGGTGGCGGATCAAGTTTCTGTGCCTGGCCACGGGGCTGATGTTCGCCTACGACCTGTTCCTCTATGCCGACGCGGTGTTGTTCGGCCGCGTGGACGCGATGCTGCAGTTGGCTCGCGGCGTGGTTCAGGCGTTCGCCGTGCCGTTACTGGCGATCGCGGCCGCCCGCAGCGAGCTGTGGAATACCCGTATCTCGATTTCGCGGCAGATCGCCATCGGCACGACCACCCTGATCGCCAGCGGCCTATATTTATCGGTGGCCGCGGCGATCGGCTTTCTTTTGCGCGAGATCGGCCCGAGCGCGGTTGGCGATGCGCGTGGCGGGGTCTTGCAGGTGGTGTTCTTCGTCGGGGCCATGGCGGTTCTGGCGATCGTCCTGTTTTCCGGCACCTATTGGGCGCACGCCCGGAATTTCGTCAACAAGCACTTCTATCGCCAGCGCTACGACTGGCGCGAGGAGTGGCTACGCTTCATGCACACCCTGGGCGCCGGCCAGTCCGCCGCGCCCTTGCCGGAGCGCTGCGTGAAGGCGATCGCCGATATTGTCGAAAGCCCGGGCGGGTCCATGTGGCTGTTCGATGGCGCTCACTGCGAGAATACTTGTGCGTGGAACTTCGATGTGCTGGCGCTAGGCGAATCGGATGCCGAAAGCTTCGCGCGGTGGCTGCGTCGGGTCGATACCGTGGTGGACCTGACCGACCCCGAGGTCGGCGCGACGGGCTCGGGCCCTAGCGCCATTCCCGAGGCGCTGCGCGCGGCCAAGCGGGCCTGGCTCGTCGTGCCGCTACGCCACCGGGAGTTGATCGGTTTCGTGGTGTTGGAGCGGCCGCGCGCCAACCGAAGCTTCAACTGGGAGGATTACGATCTTCTTGGCGTGGCCGGACGGCAGGCGGCCAGCTATCTCGCCGAGCAGCGGGCGGTCGATGCCCTCGAGGCGGCGCGTGAGTTCGAGATTTTCAACCGCCGCTTCGCGTTCGTCATTCACGATGTGAAAAACTTGCTGAGCCAGCTTTCCATATTGGCGTCCAATTTCGAGAAACACGGGCATCGAAAGCAGTTTCGCGACGACGCCGTGTCCAGCCTGGGCGACGCCGCGGAGAAGATGAAGCGCCTGATGGAGCGGATTCATTCCCTGGAACCGCCCGGGCCACCGAAGGGCCGCCAGGCGCTCGAACCGCTGGTGCGGCGGGTCATCTCCACGGCGGGTGCGCGGGTCCGCCTCGCCGTGGATGGGGATACCACCGATCTCGCGGTCCTGGGCGATCGAGACCGGCTCGAGGCGGTGATTGGCCATTTGGTTCAGAACGCCGTGGAGGCGGAAGGCGGCGCCGGTACCATTTCGGTGCGGGTGGCGCGCGATGGCCGGTTCGCCGCGGTAGACATCGTGGACCAAGGGTCCGGCATGGACCGGAATTTCATACGGCAAGAACTTTTTAAGCCGTTTCAGTCCACTAAGAAGCAGGGTATGGGTATTGGCGCGTACCAGTGCCGCGAGTATGCGCGTGAGCTGGGCGGTAACATCGAGGCGGTCAGCCAGCCGGGGCAGGGGACCACCATGCGCGTGCTGCTGCCGATCGCAGAATAGATTAAGGCTTGAGGAAACCATCCGCGATGGTGCGATCGACGCCAGTGACAAAACGTAAGCTGTTGATCGTCGAGGACGATGCTGGATTGCAGCGGCAACTGCGCTGGGCGTTCGAGGCGTACGAGGTTTTTACCGCGTCGGATCGGGCAAGCGCGCTTGAAGCCGCCGCCGTCGAGCGGCCACCGGTCGTGGTGCTGGACCTTGGCCTTCCGCCCGACGCGGATGGACCGAGCGAAGGGCTGGCGACCCTGGAGGCCCTGCTCGATTTGCTACCGGACAGCAAGGTCATCATTTCGACCGGCCAGTCCGACCGGGACCACGCCGTCCAGGCCGTGGCCAGCGGCGCCTACGACTTCTACCAGAAACCCGTGGACGCCGACATCCTCGGGCTGATCGTCGATCGCGCGTATCAGCTCTGGAGCCTGGAGGAGGAGCACCGGCGCCTGAGCGGGAGCCGGGCGGATCGCCATATTGCCGGCTTCCTGACCGCGAACGCCAAGGTGGAGGCCGTGCTGGACCGGGTGTGCGACGTCGCGGACAGTAATATGAGCGTGCTCATTTACGGCGAGAGCGGTACGGGCAAGGAGCTCGTCGCGCGTGGCATCCACGCGCTCGGCGCCCGCAAGGACCAAGCGTTTGTCGCCATCAATTGCGCGGCCATTCCAGATCAGCTCCTGGAAAGCGAGCTTTTCGGCCACGAGAAGGGCGCCTTCACGGGCGCGGTCAAGACCACCGCCGGCAAGGTCGAGATGGCCGATAGGGGTACGCTCTTTCTGGACGAGATCGGAGATCTGAGCCTCCCGCTTCAGGCCAAGCTCCTGCGGTTCCTTCAGGAGCGGGTGATCGAGCGGGTCGGAGGGCGGCGCCCGATCACGGTCGATGTGCGGGTTATCTCCGCCACCAACCAGAGCCTAAGCGAGGGTATCGCCAGTGGCGATTTCCGGGAGGATCTCTATTACCGCCTGAGCGAATTCGCGGTGCCGATTCCGCCTTTGCGCGAGCGCGGCCAGGACGCGATGGTGATCGCCAATCAAGTGTTGCGCGACATGGCCAGAGAGCTGCACCGCCCGGTGCGCGGCTTGAGCGACGACGCTCTGGCGGCGATCGCCGCCCATACCTGGCCCGGCAACGTGCGCGAGCTGCAAAACCGCATCAAGCGCGCGCTGGTAACCGCCAAGCGTCGCACGATCACGGCGGTCGATCTGGAACTCGCGGCGCCCAGCGAGAAGCTGGCTCACGAAACCCTGCAAGAAGCGCGCGCCCGCGCCGAGCGGCGCTCCATTGAAAACGCGCTCGCCATATCCGGCGGCAACATCTCCAACGCCGCCCGCATCCTGAAGGTCAGCCGGCCGAAGCTCTACGACCTGCTGCATATCTACGACCTAAAGCCGTAGCGTTGCCGCCGGAAGGCGGATAGCCATACCAAATCTCGTTGATGGGGACCTCTTTCATGGGGCGGCTTGGCTCTCCGGTTAGGCGCGCGCGGCCATAGAGAACGTTTGGTTTGGGCGATGCTTGTGCATCGGACAAGCCGTGCAACGCGGCCGGAGGGCCAATCCGCGCCTAGCCGGCGGACAAATGATCGCGGTGAAATGAGCTCCCATCAACGAGACTTGGTATTACCCTGGGTTTGTCGGAGGGCGAGGCCCGAGTCGGGTCATCGGCTCGCCGGTATGAGGCAATGGACTCGCGAACCACCTCGGGGTCGCGCCGCCGCTTCGCGTGCGTCGGGGGGTGTTTTGTCACCATTCGGTTGAGCGCGATTCTAGCGATATGGGCATCGGTCACGGCAACGTGACTCTCCGGTCGTGAACGTGAGTTTCCGACCGGGCCATACCACTATAGATATGGTGGAACATGACCCGTGGCCGCGTAAAATCGGCCGAATCGCGGTTAACGAAGTCTTAATCCTAAGGCGAAACACTCGATGGTTGGCGACCGGCGTCGCGCGCCGGAACCGTTCGGACCCATTGCTTGGCGGATATCCGAATGACTCAAACGCTTCAATCCAGACCGACGGCACCGTCCAGGACAGGCGCGATCTCGACCCGCAACGCGATTCTCTTGTGGATACTCGCCAGCGGCCTCGTTTGGGCCGCGTTGGCGATTGTGCTGGGATAGCGTCGGGCTCCGCCCCTGAGCGGCCCGCCCTCGATGGCGGGCTGGTAGGCGCGGGTAGGAATCGAACCTCCGACCTCTGCCATGTAGTAGCAGTGCTCTGCCGCTGAGCTACGCGCCTAGAGTGTTTCCAGGAAAAGCGGATGCCGGTTTTCCGTCTGGAAACACGACAAAACAATACCTTAGGTCAGGTTTTGATTCCATCAAAACCGGAAAGACCCTGGTGGTGGGATCGGTGAACCGCGCCGCCGCGCCCATGCTCCCTGGTACGGGGCTTCCGCCGGCCCGCCCGGGGGTGGTTTGTGCGGATGGTCGCGCGCGGCGGGCGATCGAATGTTACAGGATCCCCAAGGTGCCACCCTTGTACCACTTGTCGATCAGGACAAAAACCAGGCCATAGCCCGCGACGGCCGACAAGAACAAAAAGCCGAGCGCGAACGCCCCGCGCAAGTTTCTGTGTCGGCCAACGGCCTCCTTGCCTGCCTCGCGAAAGAAATCACCCTGACGCCTATTGTCGGCCACAAGGGCCGAGCCGCCATTGTTGTGTGCCATCAGTATCTCCCCGCTTAAGCTCATCGGGCGGGATACATAGCCCCGCCGTTTATCTTTTCCGGTCTCCGCCGTTTTAGTCCCTCTTAACAGCCTCCAAATTGCCAGCGGCCATGTAGGCTGTTCAGTTAAAAAATGTATAACACAGTCGGTTCCATCGCGCTAGCGCAAATCGAACAGTAATCACCTCATTGATAAATTAACATATTTTTACGTTATTGTTAATATGCATAATTAACGAGCGGCGTCGATGGGCAATTCTATTGTGCCGGCGCTCCGTCGGAGCCGTGGCCGCGGCATGGCGCGGTGTCGCCAAGGATATCGCGAAACAGATCGATCTGCCCTCTGCTGGTGTCGTCCCAGGTGAAGCGCTCGGCATAGGCGCGCGTGGCGGGGCGCGCGGGCGGATCGGCCAGAAGCGCGGCCACGCTGGCGGCGATCGTCGCGGGATCGCGCGTTGGTATCAGCCGCCCCGCGGCCGGTTCGGTCACGACCTCGCCGTTGCCCCACACGTCGGTGGCCGCGACCGGCGTGCCGCAGGCCATGGCTTCCAGCAGGACGTTGGGCCAACCCTCCCGGTCCGACGCCAGCACCAGCACGTCCGCCGCGCTGTAAACCTCGCGTAGGGCCTCGTGCGGCACCGCGCCCAGGAACCGCACGCGCGCGCCGACACCCGTATCGGCGGCCAGGCGGCGCAATGCCGTGTCCATGGGGCCGGCGCCGGCGATGAGCAGGGTCGCCTCGGGCAGGCGCGGCAAGGCGCGGATGATCAGATCGTGGCCCTTGCGCGGGATCAGGCCGCCGACGGACAAGAGCACGGGCGCGCGAACACCGAGCGCGCCGCGCGCCGTCGCGGGATCGACCGGGTGAAACTGTTCGATGTCCACGCCATTGCGCAGGACGCGCACCTTGTCCGCCGGGATGTCCAACTCGACCATGGCGGATTTGAGCGCCTGGCATACCGCGACCAGCCCGGCCGCCTCGCCGGCCGCCCAGCGGACCATGCGGCGCGGCAGGGCATGGCGCGGAATCAGATTGATGTCGGTGCCGCGCGCGGTGATGGTCACCGGTTTGCCGAAGTGCCGCCCGAGCATCGCGGCGGCGACGCCGTCGGGATAGGCGTAGTGGGCGTCGATCAGGTCGAACTCGAAGCCCGCGCGCAGCAGGCGCGCGACGGCGGGCCGGCTCCAGGCGTACATGAGCAGGGGGGCGAGGCTCATGCCGACCTTGGGGATGATCGGATAGCGCGGATGCTCGATCTCGATACCGAACCGGGTCTCGCGCCCGGGTGCTTGGGAAAAAACCCCATAGCGCCCAAACGCCGCGCCGGCCAGGGGAAACCATGGGATCGGCGCCACCACGCGGGCCTCGATCCCGCCTTGGGCCAAAAGGTGGCGCAGGCGGTTTTCCACGAACACCGCGTGTTGGGGCTGTGCCACGTTGGGATAGAGGGTCGAGAACAAGAGAATCCGCATCGTTCTGGACCCGGCGGCGTTCGTCGTTGGCGCGGATACGCGGGCGCTCATACGGATCCGGATCCGGCGGCGCGCGGCCCGCCCGCCGCCAGGGCATCCGCGTACAGCCGGGCATAGGCATCGAGCATGCGCTCCATGCCGTAGTGGGCCTTGACGTGATCTCGGTTGGCCTGGCCCAGGCGCGCGCGCAGGGCGCCATCGGCGAGCACGCGGCCCATGGCCTCGGTAAGCAACGCCTCGTCCCGCTTGGGGACGACGAACGGGGCGTTCTCGCCGGGTAGGATGTGCTTGACGTCGCCCACGTCGGTCGCGACGACCGGCAGGCCCGCCGCCATGGCCTGGAGCAGGCTGTTGGGCATTTGTTCCGTGTCCGACGACATGGCGAACACGTCGAGCCGGGCGAGCACGTCCGCGACCCGCTCTACATGGCCCAGGAAGACGACCCGGTTCTCGATCCCCAGGCCCGCGGCCAGGGTCTCCAGCGCGCCGCGCTCCGGGCCGTCGCCGGCGATCGCCAGGGTCGCATTGGCGGCCCCGTGCGCGGCCGCGAAGGCGCGCACCAGGCGCGCCAGGTTCTTTTCCCGGCGGAGCGGCGCGAGGGTGCCCACGAGCAGGTGCCCCTCCGCGCCCGCGAGCTCCGGGATGGCGCCCGGCTTCGGCGGCTGCTCGAACGCCGCCACATCGACGCCGTTCGGCACGTAGGCAACCAGGTCCGGGTTCAACTTCCACGTATGCGTGGCGATGCGAACCAGGGTCTGGGACGGCACCACAACCCGGGCCACGCGCCGCAGGGCCACGCGGCGCATGAGCGCCCGGCGCCGCAATTGGCCGTCGGCCTCCTCGGGGCCGAACCCGCTCTCGAAATGGAGATGCGGCGCGAGCGGCGCGAGCGCATTCGCCAACGACCATTCGATGGCGCCCCAATTATACGTGAGCAGCAGATCGGGCGCGCTGGCGCGCAGGCAGGCGCGCAGGCGGGTAACGCGCCGCGGCAGGTTGACCGCCATCTCCGGCGGCGATGCCAGGGCGACACCGAGATCCGGATCCAGCCGGCTGCGGCAATCGAAACAGCCGTCCATGGCGACGATGGTGTGGCGATAGGCGTCGCCCAGCAGGTTGACGATACCGGCGATGCGGATCGGCACGCCGCCCCTGGTGAAGCTCGGGAATACATGCAGCAGGTGGGGTGGCCGCGCCGTCGTCGGTGGGCGCGGTATCGGCCGGACCCGGTCGGGCATGGCGTTCATACCCCGGAGGTCCTATGCGCTCTTCGGTGGCCAGAGAACGACGCGGATCGTCTGGAGCACGATAATGGTATCGAGCATGAGTCCGAAATGCTTGATGTAGTAGAGATCGTATTCCAGCTTCTGGCGCGCATCGGAAACCGAGGCCCCGTAGGGAAAGTTGAGCTGGGCCCAGCCCGTGATCCCTGGCTTGACGCGAAAGCGCTCACGGTAGAATGGGATCTGCGCGGCCAACTGCTCGACAAAGTATGGCCGCTCCGGGCGTGGGCCGACAAAGCTCATTTCGCCCTTGAGCACATTGAGGATCTGCGGGATCTCGTCGATCCGCACCTTGCGGATGAAGGCGCCGATCGCCGTGGTGCGATCATCCTGGGCCGCGGCCCAGCGGGGCACCCCGTCCCCCTCGGCGTCGGGGCGCATGCTGCGGAACTTCAAGAGCTCGAACGGTGCCCCGCGCAGCCCAGCCCGGCGTTGCCGGTAGAAGACCGGCCCCGGGCTATCCAGACGGATGGCGATCGCGGTAGCGATCATCAGCGGCAGTAGAAGCATCAACGCGATCAGGCTGACGGTCAGGTCGAACAGGCGCTTCAAGAACTGATGCAGGCGCCCGCCCGGAAAGCTGCTCGAAAACAGCATCCAATTGCGCGGCAGAACGTCCAGATCGACGCGCTTGGCCTCCCGTTCCCAAAAGCTCAGATAATCCGTGATATCGATGCCACGGAAGCCGCAATCGACGAGATCCTCCATGGGCAGGCGCTGGCGGCGATCCTGTACCGCGATCACGATCTCGTCCACGTTGCGCCGGGTCACATAGTCCGCCAGCGAGGTCGAGGCCGGCACGATGCACCCTGGCGGAACCTCCGCTTCCTCGCCCGGCGCGGCGAAGTAGCCGACGCCGATGAACCCGAACGACTGTCCGCCCCGCTCCAGGGCCTCGATGCGCGCGGCTTGGCCGCCCGTGCCAATAACCGCGACCCGGCGCTTCAGGGGCGTCAGGTCGATGACACGCAGGAAGATGGTGTGCGCGGCCAGAACGCCGATAAAGGCCGAAACCATGGCCCCGGCCATGACGCTGCGCCAGATCATGAACTCGGGGAACATATAGAAGATCGCCGACAGCACGACGAAGCCGATCACGAAGCTGACCGCCAGGCGAATGATGACGTTGGCAAGGGTTGTGGCGATGGTCTCGTTGTAGATGCCCAGCGAAAACATGATGGTCATGATGATGGCGGCATACGCCAGTGCCTGGGGCAGGAATTCCAACACGTCGCTGCGCACGAAGTCGAAGTCCACCCAGCTCGTCACCACGCCCAGGTAGAGCGAGAGCACGAGGATGAGTGCCTCGATCGCGGCCAGGACCAGAAACGGCTTCGGAATGTGCATGGAAAATAGCTTGGTCATGTGGATTCGGCCGGCGATGGCACTCGTGCCGGGCCTTGGCGTTTTTCCGGGATCAATTCTCGGCCGCGCGCCGGCATGGGCCGGCCGCGCCTCCGCGCGCGCGCGTACGGCGCCCCCCGCGCGCATGCGCACGGTAAACGGGTTTCGTTAAAGAAAAATGGCCGATCCACCGTAGCCTTCGCGCGCGGGAGGGGATCACTGTGCGAGGCCGAGCTCGCGGAGCAGCGCGCGCGCGTAGCGGATCGGCGTGGCATAGGTGATGCCGCTCGGTTCCTGCAGGATGCGCTCCTTGGTTTCCTTGACGAATACGCTGTTGATAACGCCATAGACAACCCCGGTTTCGGCATCGTAGAAGGGGCTGCCGCTGTTGCCCGGAAATGCCGTCGCATCGAGCTGAAAGACCGGCGCGCGCGCGCGTAACTCCTTGATCATGCGCGCGTCCAGGCGCTTCGCCGAGATTTGTGGGATCGAGGCCGGCGCGATCGCCGCCACGATGCCCCGGTGGGTGGCGGCGTGCAAGCCAAGCACCGGCCCGATGGGAAACCCGGTAATGGCGATCCGCTGGCCTTCCTGGAGCTGTGTATCGTCGCCCAGCGTCAGCGCCGGCAGGGGCTTGCCGGCAATCTTCAGAACCACGAGGTCGTGCTCGTCGTCGACCGCGACCGTAGTGGCCGGCCGGGCCAGCCCCTTGCGTCCGCTCGCGGTAAAGACGGCGACGAACTCCTTGCGCTCCCGATCGACCGAGGCGGGCAGAACATGCTTGCTGGTGATCACGTGGGAGCCATCGGCCACCGCGAACCCGGTGCCGAGCAGCCGCACGGGCGGGCGCCGGGTGGCCTGAAAGGTGCCGATGCCCACCACGCTCGGCTTGACCCGCTTGATGGTCTGGATGAGCTCGCTCGCCCGCAGCGCCGCCACGGGCCAGGCGCCCACCAGCAGGGCCAGCCCAAGGGCGAGGCCAACCGCTAGCCGAAGGGGCCGCTCGCCGCGTTGGTTTCTGGGTAAAGGTTCCGCCACCCGCGATGTCCTTGCGCTAATCGCTTCGTGTTTCTCCACGGGGCGCGGCACGCGCCGAATCACGCCGGGGAGAGCGCAGGCTCGCCCGCGCGCGCGGATGCCGGGACGGTGCCGCCCTCGTGCACCCGGCGCAGGAACGAATCGAACATGACCAGCGCCCAGATCGCTTCGCTATGATCCCAGGCCCCCGATTGGTGAGCGTCAACCAGACCTTCGACATAGGGCATGTTGAACAAGCCGGTCTCGGTCAGGGCCGATCCGGTCAGCGCCTCGCGCACGCGCTGCCTGAGCGGCCCGCGGAACCAGGCCGCGAGCGGCACGCCGAAGCCCATCTTGTCCCGGTACAGAACATCATGGGGCACGTGGGGCTCCAGCGCCTTTTTCAGCACATACTTGCCTTCGCGGCCGCGCAGCTTCAGATCGACCGGCAGCCCGGCCGCCCACTCCACGACCTTGTGATCGAGGATCGGCACCCGCACCTCCAGGGAGCTGGCCATGCTGGCGCGATCGACCTTGGTCAGGATATCGCCCGGCAGATAGGTCTTGAGGTCCGCGTATTGGACCTTTTCCAGGTAATGCTCGGCCGGGGCCCGGTCCATCCATTGGCGCAGCAGATCCCCGGCCCGATAGCCCTGCAAGGCGCGGTGCATGGCCGGCGAGAACAGGCGCCGACGCATGTCGTCGCCGAGCAGGGACACGCTGTGAAAATAGGCATCCGCCGAATCCCGCGCCAGCGCCTGAAACGTGGTCTTGGCGCGCAGGGGCTTGGGGGCCCAGTCCATCTTGGGATAGAGCCGCCCCATGGCGCCGAACAGCGGCCCGCGCAATGCGCCCGGCAGACGGCCGCGGATCTGCTCCTCGTAGTGATGCCAGCGATAGCGTCGGTAGCCGGCAAAAATCTCGTCGCCGCCATCACCCGAGAGCGTCACGGTTACCTGCCGGCGCGCCAGGGCGCAGACCTGAAAGGTGGGAATCGCCGAACTGTCCGCGAACGGCTCGTCGTAGACGTTGGTCAGGCGGTCCACCAGGTCGAAGGCATCGGCATCCACGATCTCGGCGAAATGGCGGGTGTGGCAGTGGGCGGCGACCCGCGCGGCGTATTTGGATTCGTCGTGGCTGGCCTGTTTGAAGCCGATCGAGCAGGTGTTGACCGGCTCCCTCGACAGATCGGCCATCATGGCCACCACGCCGCTCGAATCGACACCGCCGGAGAGGAACGCGCCCAACGGCACGTCGGCGATCATGCGCAGGTCCACCGCCTCGCGCAGGTGCGGGATCAGCTCCTCGATCGCTTGCTGTTCGCTCAGGTCTCGGCGCGGCTGGAAGCTCACGTCCCAATAGGCGCGTGGCGCCGGCGCCGGTTGCCCTCGGCGCCAGGTCAGCACGTGCCCTGGCGCCAGCTTGGCCGCGTGGGCATAGATGGTGCGCGGATCCGGCACGTAGCCGTAGGCGAAGTAGTCCTCCACCGCGCGCTCGTCGATGCGCCGCGGCAGGTCCGGGTGGCGCAACAGGGCCTTCAGCTCCGAGCCGAAGAGCAGCGTGCCGTCCGCCAATAGCGCCGTGTAGAGCGGCTTGATGCCCAGGCGGTCGCGCGCCAGGAACAGGGTTTCGCGGTTGCGGTCCCATAGGGCGAAGGCGAACATGCCGCGAAAGCGCTCGACGCACGCCTCGCCCCATTCCTCCCACGCATGCACGATCACCTCGGTGTCGCAGTGGGTGCGGAAGGTGTGCCCGGCCGCCTCAAGTTCCTTGGCCAGGGGCTGGAAGTTGTAGATTTCGCCGTTATAGACGACGACGACCGACTCGTCCTCGTTGAACAGGGGCTGATGCCCGCCGGCGAGGTCGATGATGGACAATCGCCGGTGGCCCAGGCCAACGCCCGGCTCCAGGTGCAGGCCGGCATCGTCCGGCCCGCGATGGCTCAGCGAATCGTTCATGCGCGCGAGCAGGACCCGGTCCACGGGGCGCCGGCCGGTGCTGTCGAAGATGCCTACGATGCCACACACGTGTTCGGTCCTGTTCTCGCGTTCGGTCGGTCGGGCGCTTATGGGGCCACGCGCGCCAGCGCGTCGCCCAGGGGGTCCATACGAGCCAGAAAATCGCGCAGTACCCGCGCCGCGTCCCGCGGTCGGTCCCGGTAATCGGCGGCGAGGACGATGGCCGCCGCCGCCGTCTTGCCCGCGAGCAGCTTGGCCTTAACTTCCAGGAATTTCGCAATATAGCGGTTGGACGTAAACCGACCGTCTACCCAATACCAATGCCAGACCAGGCGGCCCCCCCCGGGACCCAGGATGCGGGTTTGCGCCACGTCCAGGGCCTTGCCGTCGACGGTTATCGTGGCCCGGCCACCGCCCGCGCGGTTCCAGGGCCGCGCGCCGACCACGCTGTTCCGCGCGTTGATCGCCTCGGCGCCCTGGCGCTGGCGCGCATAGAAGGCGATGTAGAGATCGACCCGCCCGCGCGGCCCTTGGTAAGTCTGTAGCACCTCCGCGTCGGCGCTGGCGAAGGTTGGGCGCCACGTGCCTTCGGTGGTGGCCGCGCGCGCCCATGGCGCGTTCACGGGCGGCGGCGATAGCGCGATGGCGCCGCCCCCGTCCACGGTGGTGCCGCCCCGGGCGATGTAATCGCTGTAGGCCACCGCGCCGCCGGCCATGGCGAGCGCCAATGCGAAAGCAGCCACGAAGCCGAACGGCGCGGCGCCGGCAATCGACGGTGCCTCCGCCTCGACCGTGGGCGCCGGGGCCGGCTCCCGCTCCCGAAAGGTCATGCCAAGGCCGAGCAGCGCGATCAGCACGATGCTCAGAAAGATCAGGCCGTATGTGATGTGATCGGCCCCCGCGGCGAGCCTCTGGTCGCTCACGTGCGCCAGCATGACGATGCCGGTGGCGCGAAAGCCGTTGGCGATGATGGGCACCACGATCGACAGGGACACGAACATGACGCGGCGCCACATTTGCCGGTACATTATGTAGGCAAAGAGCGTTCCCAGCGCCAGCGAGGTAATCAGAAAGCGCAGGCCGGCGCAGGCTTCGGCGACCTCGAATCTGGCGTTCGGGATTTGTATGAACACGCCATCCAGATAGACCGGCACGCCGGCCAGTCGCAGCAGTCGCACGATGAACTCCGCGGTGAAATCCTGCAGGGGCGGGATCAAATCCACGCCAAGCGGTATCGCGAAATAGAGGTAGAGCAGGGGAAACAGCACGATCCGCGTCGCGCGCGCGCCCAGGACGCCGAGTGTCAGTCCCTGCAACATGGCGACCAGCGCCAGTTGCCGCACGACCGAGGCGCCGGCCAATTCGCCCAGCAACCAGGCAAACGCCGCCGCGCCGACCAGGGCGATGCCCCAGGCGCTAGGCCGCGCCCCCACCTTCGCCAGCTCATGGCGCCGCAGCCACGCGAGATAGGCCGAGATCGGCACGATCAGGAAGCCGTGCCCGAAGGCATTGGACGTCGCCCAGGTGTACCCGAGAGACCATGCCGTGGGCCAGAACAGGGCCAGGAGCACCGCCGTGCCGAGCCCGAGCAGCGCCGCCGGCAGGCCCCAACCGGACCCAATCTTTTCAGACGGGGCGGCCAGTTCCGGGTCGCTCGGTTGTCGGGCGAATGCCGGAACGCCGTCCGCGGCGGCGCCGCTTATGTCGTGGCGCCGCGCGCCGTCCTCGACGCCGACGGTGATCGGCTCGCTGGTACGGGCGCTGATACTGCCCCGGCCTGGCATCGCCGCGCTCATCCCAGGGCCCGCGCGATCGGGGGGCCGATCAGGTTCGCGACCGGCAGGGGCAGGCGCTTCCAGCAGGCGATATAGAGCTGATATTTCGGGTTGGTCGGGTTAACCTCCGGCACCTCTGTGCCGCGCACCAGCTTGTATTCGTAGTACAGCGGCGTCGCCTCGAAGCCCCAGTGCTTCTTGAAGGCGAACGCTCCCGTGCCGCGCTTGCTGCGGCCGAAATCGAACACGCCGAGGCCGCGTTCGCAGGCCCGGCGCATGACCTCCCAATACATGAAGTCGTTGCCCGCCACTTGGCGCGCATGGATGGTTCCGCCGCCGTAGTAGGGCAGGATCTCGTCGCGAAATACGAAGCTCATGACCGAGGCCACCGGCCGGCCCTCGTGGGTGATGGTCAGGACCTCGCACGCGGGCCCGAACGTCTCCTTGAGATGGCGGAAGTATTTGCGGGCGAAGACCGGCGTGCCCAGGTTGCGCACGCTCTCCGCGTAGACCCGGTACAGGCGCTCGATGCCGTCGTCCACCTCGCCGCGCAGGCCCGCCTTGATGCCCTTGCGCACCATGGCGCGCTGCTTGCGCGGGATCGCCGCCAGGTTCTTGTCCGGGTCCGGGTCGATGGTCTTGCGGAAGGTGACGTAGAGATCCGGGTTACACGCCCAATCCCCGTGGGCCGGGCGGCGCAGGCGGTATTCCAGGTGGTTCACGCCCAAGTGCTCGGCCAGCCGCGTTGCCGCGCTGTCGAGCGCGGCGCCGGCCGCCTTGTCCGTGACCACCGGCCCGCCATAAACGCAGAACCCGTTGGAAATGAGCGAATTTCCAAACAAGGCGCTTTTCACGTGCACCAGTGGCAACACGCCCCGGATGATCCCGTGGGAGGCCGCGACCAGGAAATGGCAGCGATGGCCGAAGCCGCGCTCGATGACCGTGCGCCAGCCGCTCAGATGGAAGAAGGTCGCCTTCGGGCATTCGTGGACGAAGTCGTCCCACGCCGTCACACCGGCGTCATCCAGCTCATAAACCTCAAGGGGGGGGCCGCTGCCGTCCATCATCGCTCTCGCGTATCGCCATCGAGGAAGATGCGGTCTATCCGGTCCCAGGCGAACTCCGTCAGGAGGGCGCGCAGGCGTCGTTCCATGCGACCCAGGTTGGTGTAATGGCGAAAGCGCGTCTTGGCGGCGGTGCCGGCGAACCGTGGTTGGCCCGGGTCGATCTCCCAGGGATGGAAATAAAAGATACACGGGCGGCCGTCGCCCGCGTTGACCCGGCGCATGGCCCAGCGCGAGAGCCCATAGGGCAACAGACGAAAATAGCCGCCCCCGCCGCATGGCAGGTTATGGCCGAGCACGCGCACCGTGGAGATCGGCACCTCCAGGAACGGGTTCGCCGGCAGGGGCCGATAGGCGAAGCGCGGCGCGCCGGGAATTCCGTAGTGATCGTGCCGGATGGGATAGACGCTGGAGCTATAGGCGTAGCCCTCCTCGGCCAGGGCCTCGAACGCCCAAGCCGTGGCCTCGGTGACGGAAAAGCTGGCCGCCCGGTACCCGCGCACCGGCGCCCCGGCGAGGTCCTCCAGAATGCGCTTGGTGCGGCGCACATCGGCGCGGAAGGCCTCTGGCGTCTGCGCGTGGACGCGCACGTGCTCGAAGCCGTGGCTCGCGATCTCGTGCCCGGCGGCGGCGATGCGCCGAATCATGGCCGGGTGGCGCTCGGCGATCCATCCCAGGGTAAAAAAAGTGCCGTGCACGTCGCGCGCGGCAAAGAGATCCAGGATGCGCGCGATCGAGGCCTCGACCCGGCTATCCAGGTGGTCCCATGCCTGGCGCTCGACCGTGCCCGCGAAGGCGGAGACCTGGAAATACTCCTCCACGTCGACCGACATGGCGTTGGCCATGACGGCGCCTCTGCTTGCCGCCGCGCCCGGGGCCATGGGGGCCGGCGCGGTACCATCGGCCGGCGAAGCGGCCGTTCCCCGCGCGTGGGCGGCGGTCCAGTCCAGATCGTCGAGTGTCGACTGTCGGCCCAAGTTTTTGCTCCCTGCAAGTACGCCCGCGCGCGCTCCGGCGCGGCTCCTCTTAGCCGCCTCTTGACCCAGGCACCTGGACTCAGGCCGACAAAGCCGGCGCCGAGCCTTCCGTGTGCATGTCCATGACCACCTCTCTGACCATGGCCCGGTCGATTTCGTGCTTCTCCTCGAGATAACCCAGGAGCAGCAGGCGGTCGCACAGAAGGTTGATCTTGCGCGGCACGCCGCCGCTTGCCTCGTGGATCATCCTGAACGCGTGCGGCCCGAAGGACGGATCGTTCTGCCAGCCCACGTGCTTGAGGCGATGCTCGATATACTGCTGGCTCTCCTCCGCGTTGAGCGGCAGCAGGTGGTACGAGGTAATGACCCGTTGGCGCAGTTGCTCCAGGCTCTTGCGCGCTATGGTGCGGCGAAATTCCGGTTGGCCGATCAGGTAGATCTGCAAGAGCGAGCGCCCGCCGACCTGCATGTTGGACAACATGCGCAATTCCTCCAGCGCGCCATGGGGCAGGTTCTGCGCCTCGTCCACGAACAAGAGTACCCGCCGGTTGGCCTGCAGGTTGTCGACCAGAAAGGCTTCCATGCGTTTCAGGATGGTCGCCTTTTCGGTGCCCTCCTGGGGGATGTCGAAGGCCGCCGCCACCATGCGCAGCAGGTCGTCCGCGTTGAGCTGGGTGGTGACCACCTTGGCGGCGACCAGATTGCGCCCGACGAAGGTGGACAGGATATGCTCGACCATGATCGTCTTGCCGGCGCCGATTTCGCCGGTGATGACGATGAAGCCCTCGCACTGGCTTATCCCGTAGTTCAGGTAGGCCAATGCCTTCTTGTGCGGACTCGCCTCGAAAAAGAACTGCGGGTCCGGACTGAGCTGAAACGGGCGACCGTCGAGGTTATAGAACTCCGTGTACATTGATTACGCTTAGCCCGATATTTCTGATCGAGTATTTCTGATCGAGTCGAAACGAGGCGCAGTTTACGCGTCAATCGTGAACACACAAGAAACAGTCGATCCCCGGAACACGCGGCAACTCGACCGTATCCTTGGATCATCCTTGGATCATCCTTGGATCGATCGCGCACCAGACCCTCCGGCCGGCTACGAGCGCCGCTGCCACCCCGCTCCGTTCGCGGTTGGCACCCACGTATCAATAAAGCCTACATCATACCAAAACCTTATGGTACTGGCATTTTCTACTTTACGATTTGTTAAGTTAAGAAAAAGATCGCGCGAGAATTGTGGCAAAAGCCGTTGCCGTCCGCCGCGCGCCAGGGCACGGACGCCCGGGTGGCCCGGATCGCTCAAAAGCTCATGTGGAGGCCGACGGTGACGAGATTCTCGGTGAATTCCTCTGTCGGGCTGGTCGACGTCTGCGTGGTGAACGTATAGGACGCGAATGCGTCCACGTTCGTGTAGACGACGTAATTGAACACGCCGCCGACCTGATATTCATTGTCGGTGCGGCCTTCCGGGTCGAACTCGTCGCGCTGATAGCTGCTGAACAGCTGGAAATCCGACTGCGTGCTCAGGCGGCGCTGCCAGCTACCGGAAATCTCGTAGCCCTTGTCATCGCGATTGGTGGGGCTCCCTCCTTGCTGCTTCGACATGTCGGCCACGGCCTCGACTTGAAACGAGTTGCGCCCACGGGTGCCGACCAGCGCCAAGCGCAGGGTCTTGGTGCGCTCCGTATCGTTCACCAGGCTGGTTGTGGCGGTATTCGGGTCGAAGGGCAGGCCGGTGCGCGAATCGATCAAGGCGCCGGTGGCCGGATCGACGGTCACGAACGAGAGGTCCCGGGCGATCCGGTCCTGCCCGGTTTGCAGGCGCTCGTCATAGCTGGCCGTGAAGGTCGTGCGCGCGCTCAAGCGGTAGCTCAGGCTCGCGGCCAAGCTTGTCTCGTCGTCGCGTACCCCATAGGTCGCCTCGATATTGGTGCGCGGGCCCGGGCGCAGGCGCACGCCGGCGTTCCAGGTCGGGGCGTCGATGTCGTTCGTGGGGTCGCCGTCGTCGAAGTGCTGATACCCGCCGCTGCCCAGGATCGACAGCCACCGCGCCACGGCGTATTCCAGGTTCAGCGCGCTGTCGTGCCGGGTTACGTTGTCATCGTCGGTGCGGTCGCTTTTGGATGCCTCGGTATTGATGGTCCAGGAAAGCTGCGTGAAATCGGTCCCGCTCGAAAGCCGGGCGCGGGCGGTATGGGTCATGGCATCGGAGAGGGAACTGTCACTACCGCTCGGGGTCGTGCTCGTGCCGTCGCTGTTGCTGGCCAACACCTGATTGAGGGTATATCGCAACTCGCCGTCCGCGAAGCCGCCGAAATGGCCGACCAGATATGGGCTGGCGCTATAATCCTGGACCGTGTTTCGGTTCGCCTCGGTATTGTTGTTACGGGTATTGATCAACTCCTGGCTGACAGAGGCATTGGTATCGATGAAGAAAAGGTCGCGCGAGATTTCGAACGTACCCAGCCCCGAAAGGGTGGGCAGTACCTGCAGGCCCTTGTCGTCGCCCGCGGTCTGGTAACGGAAGGTCGATGCCGAATCGGCCGCCGCGGTCACCCGCGCCGATTGCCAGCGTAGATTGAGCGACGTGGTCACGTCCGTCGTGAACGCGCTTTCGGCCGTGCTGTCCGGGTTCTGATCCACATTGTCGGAAAACGATTCGGTGACCGTAACCGACGGCGTGAGCTGGAAATCGGCCATCGCCGGCGTCGCAAGAAGGGCCACCGCAAGCGCCGCCACGCAGGTGCTGGTCAGTCGGAGCCTCAAGCCAAAAGCCCTTGTCCATGTCGCTGGCGCGCTCGCCACGAGGCCCGACGGACCTCTTGCGCGTGTTCCCCCACTCGCGACCCGGACCGAACCGTCGGCGGCCCAGGCGCTCTTGAATTCGACATAAGATTACTTTGCCGGCTAAAAATCAACGCCGGTACGCCAAGAAACGCACAATGTCAGCGTTATGGCGGGTAATTCCTTTCCGCCTTGTTAACCGCGCGGGGCGGATCGACCCGGCTTCCGGGCCGCGACTCGGACTATGCCTAGTGGCTGACGATGAGCGGCGCGAAGCGGACCGGGATGACCTCGCGCGTGCTCAGGCGCCCGCTCTCGCTTTTCTCCACCAGGAGCAGGGTCTGGTCGTCCTCGATGCCCGCCGGGATGATCATCCTGCCGCCCGAGGCCAGTTGCTGGAGCAGGGTTGGGGGGATCAACCCCGGGGCGGCGGTGACGATGATCTTGTGGAACGGCGCGTGCTCGGGCCAGCCGTTGGCGCCGTTGCCGACGCGAAAATGGATACGGTCGTAGCCGGCTTCGCGCAGCCGGTCGTGGGCGTCGCGCGCCAGCTCTTCCAGAATCTCGATGGTATAGACCTGCTCGGCAAGCTCCGCCAGGATCGCGGCCTGATAGCCCAGGCCGGTGCCCACCTCCAGCACCCGGTCCTGGGGCGAGATATCGAGCAGGTCGGTCATCAGCGCGACCATGAACGGCTGCGAGATGGTCTTGCCGTATCCGATCGGCAGGGGGCCGTCCTCGTAGGCGATATGGCGCAGCTCCCGGGGCACGTACCGGTGGCGGGGCACCCGCTCCATGGCGGCCATGACCCGGTCGCGCAGCCGCCGCCGGTGTGTCTGCTCCGCGCTGAAGTACACGTACGCCGCGATGATCTCGATCATCGCCTCGCGTTCGGCGACGAATTCACTGTCGTCGGCAACTTGCATGTCCCGTTCCCAAGAGTCCGGAACGCGCCTTGGGGCCGACCTCGCGCCAGCCCGGCCCGACAGCCTAGCGCGACCGGCGCGGGCTGACGATAACAAAACGCACCGTACCGGCCGGGAACGGGGCGCTCGACGCACGATGTCGCAAACTGCCACAAAATGATCACGTTTGGCACTCAACAACGCAAAGCACAGTACCTATATTCCACAAAACAGAGTGTGCCGCGCCCGGGTCCGACCGGGGCGGGCGCGGTGGCCAACGAAGCGGAGGAAACGATGCCGGACAGGAGCGTTTGGCTGCGCGGCGAGCCCGCGCTGGCGGATTTGCTCGAAGATCCCGTGACGCACGTGATCATGCGCCATGACGGGGTAACGCCGGAGGATGTCTGGAGCGCGGTCGCGCGTGCCCGACAGGGCTTGCGCCCGGCGCCGCGCAAACGCGAGGAAGCCGCGTAGCGGACGGCGCGCCTCCTACCGGCGGTATCGGTGGATTTGATTCACCTCAAAGCCATGGTCGCGCGGTCGCGCCATCCTTGAGCGCGGTTGATCGCGATTTTCAACGAACGTAGGGGGCCTGCCATGAGCAAGACGGCCATGATCAAGACGATTATCGCCGCTACGGACGGTTCCGAGGCCGCGGCCAAGGCGGTGGCGCTGGCCGCCGACCTGGCGCAGAAATACGGGGCCAAGATCGTTCTGGTCCATGTGGTGGAGGACTGGGGCCGAAATCGCGTTCCGGACGAGTTGCAAAGCTACGCGCGCCTGGAACACATGGAGATTACCGAGCGCGACGTACGCCAAGCCGCGGCCGATGAGATTCTGCGCCGCGCCGAGGACGACGCGCGCGAACACGGCGCCGCGGACGTGGAGAGCCTGATCGAGGAAGGCAGCCCGGCCACGCGCATTCTGGCGGTGGCCAAGGCGCGTGGCGCGGACCTGATCGTGCTGGGCAGCCGAGGGCTTGGCGACCTCAAGGGACTGCTGCTTGGCAGCGTATCGCACAAGGTGAGCCATCTGGCCGAGGTCACCTGCGTGACCGTGCGCTAGCGCGCCTGTGTTGTCCTAGTGGATAGACTCCAACATATGGCACTCATACGATCCCGTATCCCGGTTTCTCGGTAGGAGAAGGCCCGCGGGCGATGCCAAAGCATCGTCAAGGGTCTTCGACGCCCCGAGAAGCCGGGATACGGGACCCGAAGGGCGGCTTCGCGCGCTCACCGGCCGCGTTGCGCGACGCTTGCGATACGCTGGCATCGCGGCGCATCGCGCGCCTTGCCGGGTGAACGCGCGAAGCCGTCGTATGGGTGCCATATGTTGGAGTCTATTCACTAGGCGGCCATGAGGGCGGCCGCCTGGGCCTTGGCCCCGGCGGCGCGGCTATCCTGGCCCAGGCCCTTGTGCGCGCGCGCCACCATGTGCCAATTTTGGGGGCTGGTTGGCTTGAGCGCGCTGCGCTCGTTCGCCAAGGCCAGGGCCAGGTCGTGGCGCCCGGCGCGTAGCGCCGCTTCCAGGAGGGTCCAGCCGATGATATCGCGCTGCGCCGCGCTGCCGCCTAGGCGGTGGGTGCGATAGCGCACCGGCAGCAGCAGGTCCACGCAGCGGCCGTAGTCCTCCGCGGCGAACGCCTGCAAGGCGCGGCAGAACGGCAGGCCGATGATACGACTCATGGCCACGTTGGCATCGCTCGCGTGGGCGACATAGCGCTCGTTGGCCGAGAGCAGGCGCTGGGCGGCCTCGTCGCGCCGGTCCATGACGAAGGTCATCATGGCGTGCACGTCGTTGAAGGCGTAGAGCGTATCCGTCGCGCTCGATTCCCACTTCGTGGCCAGCTTGCTCCACCGGTTGCCCACGTCCACGTCCAGGAGCTTGAGGCGCCAGAGCAGGGCGGCGGCATCCAGCTCCTCGTACTTGTCGCCCGAGGTCGCGGAGGAGCGAAGATGCTGGTCGTAAATGTCCAGCACCCGATCGACCTGCATCAAATCCAGGTGGAAGAGCGCCAGGTGCCACCACAGGTGGTTGGCGAAATTGCCGTGTGCCCAATCGCCGACGCGGCCGCGCATCCACCAGATGCCGCCCGCCTGCCGGCCCTTCATCTCCATCACGTGGGCGACCGCGTGGATGGCGTAGGGGTGCGCGGGCCGCATCGCGACCGCGCGCCGGCCCAGTTCCTCCGCGTGGCCGAAGTCGCGGTTCTCCTCCAGGCCGAAGGAATAGAATCCGAGCACGTGCTCGTAGCCGGGCATGGATTCGTCCCACAACGAAAAAACCCGCGCGACCGTATCCCGCTGGCCGGCGGTGTCGCCGAGGAGCACATCGGTCAAGTGCGCGAGCTGAAGCGCCAGCAGGTCGAACGGGTGGCGGGTGAGCAACGCCTCCCAGTGCTGCACCGCGCCGAAGAAGTCGCCGTCCACCCAGGCGCGCAACGCCGCGATGTGTCCCCGTTCGCGCTCGTTGGCGGTGGCGGCCAGGGCCTCGGCGGCCCGCACGCTGGCCAGCATGTCGTCGTAGACCCGCACCTCCATGGATTGGGTGAGCAGCCCGGCCCTGAAGCAATGGCCCATGACGAAATCCGGATGGGCCGCCAGCACCTCGCCGATGCCCGTCGCCGGGTCGCCGACAAAGCCGAGGCTCTGATCGTGCAGGCGGTCCAGCGCGTCGATCGTGTCCCGATCGGCGTGGGAAACCGGAATGCCGCGACAATCTTGAAGGGTCATGGCCGCAACTCCTCTGTTCAAGCCTCAAGACTGCGCCAGATCCGCCGGAGTCGTCGAGTCCGGCCGGGGCACGAGAAGCGTGGTCTTGTCCACCCGCTCCACCACCTGTTGACGCAGAGTCTCCAGACGCTCGATCAGACCGGCCAGGTCCAGGCGACCCGATAGGATCAGATATGCGCCCAGGCCCAGCAACAGGCCCGTCGCGACCGCCACGCGAATGCGCCGCTGGCCGCTGGTCTTGAGGATCGTGCTCTTGACCTGCACGGTTTCCTTGCGTAGGCGCTGCTCGGACTTGCGTACTTCCTCCACCTTGGCCTGGTGGCGACGCAGCTCCACCTCCTGTCGGGCCTCCTGGGCCTCCTGCTTGACCGATTCGATCGCCTCGCGCGCCTTGGCGGTGGCCGCGACGCGCAGCTCTATCTCCCTGCGCCGGTCGGCCGGCGCGGTGCGGGCGGGGGCTTGCCGCGCGGGTGCTGGTTGGGCGGGTTCGGGCGGTGCCGGCGCGGCTTTCGCGGGGCGTGGAGTCTCGGCCCGCTGCACGGGCGCGGGCGCGGGCGCCGGGGCTGCCTCTGGCTCCGGCTCCGGAATCACGATTTCGGGCGTGGCCGTCTCGGCCTCGTGGGCAGCGGCTTCGTAGGCCGCCTGCACACCGGTCAACTGCCGCTCGGCGGTCTGCGCCCACTCGGCGCGGGCGTGGGCCAGGCGTTCCGCCTCGCGCGCCTTCCACATGGCCTCGGCTTCGGCGAGCCGCTGGTGCTGTTCGGCCTCCCAGGTGGTTCGCGCCGCCGACAGGCGTGTTTCCGCCTCGGCTTCCAGCGCGCCCTTGATTGCCGCCAGGCGCCGTTCCTCCTCGACCTGCCAGTGGGCGCGCGCCTCGGTCACGCGGCAGCCCGCGTCCGCCTCGCGGTCCGCCTCCGCCGCGGCCAGGCGGTGGTGCGCCTCGGCTTCCCAGGCCGCCCGCTCGGCCGCCAGGCGTTCGTTCGCCTCGGCCCGCCATTGGGCGCGGGTCTCTTCCAGGCGGCGCTCGGACTCTTGTTGCCAGGCCGCCCGCGCCGCCTCCAGGTCCTCGGCTTCGGCGTTCCCGGCGGCCGATGGCGCCTCAGCCTCCCAGGCCGCGCGCGCGGCCGCCAGTCGTTCGTCCGCCTCGGCTTGCCATTGGGCGCGGGTTTCCTCCAGGCGGCGCTCGGCCTCTTGTTGCCAGGCCGCCCGCGCCGCCTCCAGGTCCTCGGCTTCGGCGTTCCCGGCGGCCGATGGCGCCTCCGCCTCCCAGGCCGCGCGCGCGGCCGCCAGTCGTTCGTCCGCCTCGGCTTGCCATTGGGCGCGGGTCTCCTTCTGGCGGCGCTCCGCGTCTCGTTGCCAGGCTGCCCGTGTCGCCTCCAGGTCCGCCGCGGAGGCGCGCCTGCTTTCGGTTGGCGCCTCCGCCTCCCAGGCCGTCCGCGCGGCCGCCAGCCGTTCGTCCATCTCGACCTGCCATTGGGCGCGCGTCTCTTCCAGGCGTCGCTCCGCGTCTTGCTGCCAGGCCGCCCGCGCCGCCTCCAGGTCCGCGGCGGTGGCGTGCCCGGTTTCGGCTGAGGCCTCCGCCACGCGGGCCGCGGCCTCCGCCTCCCAGGCCACGCGCGCGGCCGCTAGGCGAACCTCCTCCTCGCCCGCCCAGGCCACGCGGCCCTCTTCGAGGCGCGCGTCCATCTCTCCCTGCCACGTGGTACGGTTCTCCGCCCGACGCTTGGCATCCTCGGAGTCCCAGAGCGCCTTTTGCGTCGCCAGGCGATTGTCCGCCTCCGCCTTCCACGCACTTTCGGCGGCGATCAGGCGCTGTTGCTCTTCCACCTCCCAGCTCGCGCGCGTCGCCGCCAGGCGCTTGTCCTCTTCTTCCTTCCAAGCTTCGCGGGCCTCGGCGAGGCGTTCGGTTTCGGCGGCACGCCAGGCGGTTTGCGCTTCCGTTGTCCGCTGCCGCTCGTCCAGCTCCCAGGCCGCCCGGGCCGTGGCCAGGCGCTCGTCCATTTCGCCCTGCCATTCCACCCGGGCCGCGCTCAGGCGCGCCACTTCGGCCCGCGCAAAGACTTGCTCGGCCTCGGCCAGGCGCCGTGCCGCCTCTCGCGCCCATTCGCGTTCGGCCTCGGCCAGACGCTGCTCTGCCTCTTGTGCCCAGGTGCGTTGAGCTTCCTCCAGGCGCGCGCACTCCGCCTCCCGCCAGGCCGCGCGCGCCGCGGCGATAGCCGGCGCTTCGACGACCGGCGGGCTCGGCGCCTCGGCCGTGCCATCCACCGGCGGGATATCCACCGAGATATCGAACAGGCCCACGGTCGAGGCCACGTTGAAGCCATCCGCGTCGAGGCGCAGGACGCGCACGGTCAAGACCCGGGCACCCTCGTCGTGCGTGCTGGGCAGGAACGCGAGGCCGGCCAGGTCCGCGGTCGCGAGCGACCAGGTGCCGTCCCAATTGTTGCGCCCGGCGCTCAAGCTGGCACCGGTGTTCAGCCCCTCGACCTTGATCGAGAGGTCGCCGGACAGTCCCTGGTTCGCCAACTTGTCGGCGATATCCAGCGGGACGGCCCGTGTCGTGTCGCCACCACTGTTCACGCCAGCCGATCCGTGCTTATCCGCGCCCCGGCCGCCGATCGTGCGCCGGGCGCCAAGGATTGCTGGATTGTTAACGATAATCGTGAACGATTCGTTGCCGGCCGGCTCGTCCTCGATGATCGCATGTGAATACATGAAGGGGCGGGCCTGTCTCCGCCGCGATTGACGCACCTCAATGCGGCCGCGGTGCGCGACGGCCTAACATCAAGGAGCGGTGATAATGACCCGCCGGCGTTGAAGGCCCCGGGCTTTTTCGCTTGCCGATGTGATCCTCCCGATCGAGCGTGGATGCCGCTAGGCGCGTGCCAACCCGTACCCTTGCGCCGGCGGTTTCGCGATGCCAGCTTGATGGTATGCGGGCCTGAATTTGGAGCCTCGAATACAGTGATCATGTGGATTGGAATTGGCGCGCTCGGCGCGGTGGCGGTAGCGGTATTGCTGGCGGCGCTCTTGCGCCGGCCGGCCGAGCCACCGAGCCGCGCGGAGCACGATCTCGCGGTTTTTCGCGCTCAGTTGCGCGAATTGGAGCGCGAGGCCGGGGACGGATCCATCGGCGAGGCCGAGGCGGAGTCCGCGCGGGTTGAGATCGAGCGCCGGATTCTGGCCGCCGGCGCGGCCCGGCACGCGAGCGCCGAGGGGGCCGCCGGCGGCGCCACGGATGGCCGCCTGGACGGCGCCCTCGCGGTCGCGGTCGCGGTTGCCGTTCCGGCGGCGGCGCTCGGGCTATATCTGTGGCTGGGTACCCCCGTGCTCGGCACCGCGGCGCTGGGCGGGCCAACCGGCGCGGCCGCGACGGCGGGGGGTGTGCCCGATATCGAGGCCATGGTCGCGCGCCTGGAGCAACGCTTGGCCGAATCCCCGGGCGATCTGCGCGGATGGGTCATGCTCGCGCGCAGTGCCGCGGTACTCGGCCGCTACAAGCGCGCGGTCGAGGCGTTCGACCGGGCGATCGCGCTCAGGGGCGACGTGGCGGAATTGCATTCCGGGCGCGGCGAGGTCTTGGTCGTGCTGGCCGACGGGCAGGTGGGAGAGGAGGCGCGCGCCGCCTTCGCGCGGGCGCTGGCGCTCGATCCCGGCAATGCGCGCGCGCGCTACTACACGGCCATCGCCATGGCCCAGGACGGCCGTGGGCGCGCGGCCCTGGACGGTCTGATCGCGCTGCTCAAGGATGCACCGGCGGACGCGTCGTGGGTTTCGGCCGTGCGCGGCAAGGCGGTCGAGTTGGCGAGCGAGCTTGGAGTCGATCCATCGTCGCTGCCCGCCGGCGCGGCCGCGCGGCCGCCCTCGATGGCGCAAGCGACCGGGCCGGGGAGCGACGCCGGGCGGGAGATCGCCGCCATGTCCGCGGCGGACCAGCGCGAGCAGATCCGGGGCATGGTCGCCGGGCTCGCGCGGCGCCTGGAAAACGCGCCGGACGACCTCAAGGGATGGCGCATGCTGGCGCGCTCGTACACCATCTTGGGCGAGGCGGAGAAGGCCGAGCGGGCCTACCGGCGGGTCCTCGAACTCGACGGGACCGACGCGGATGCGCTCTACCGGCTGGGCTACGCGGCACGCCTGCGCGGCGACTCCTCGGAGGCCGAGCGGTTGTGGAGCCGTCTTCTCGCGCAATTGACTCCCGGCGCCGCGGACCACGCGGAACTCAAGAGCCAGATCGAAAGTCTGAAGGGCGAATAAAAAAAGGAGCGCTGGCCGCTTGGGCCAGCGCTCCCACCCCATGGCATGGGGTATCGGGCTTTGCCCGTGGGCTTAGAAGCCCATGCCGCCCATGCCGCCCATGTCGGGCGCGCCCGGCGCGGCCGGGGTTTTGGGCTCCGGCTTCTCGGCGACCATGGCCTCGGTGGTGATCAGCAGGCCAGCCACCGACGCGGCGTCCTGCAGCGCGATGCGCACCACCTTGGTCGGGTCGATGATGCCCGCCTTGAACATGTCGACGTACTTGCCATTCTGCGCGTCGAAGCCGACGCCGTCCTTGGACTCGAGCAGCTTGCCGACGACGATCGAGCCTTCCACGCCGGCGTTCTCGACGATCTGACGCACCGGAGCCTGAAGAGCGCGGCGCACGATTTCGATGCCCACCTTCTGGTCGCTGTCCGCCGATTTGATCTTGTCCAGCGTCTTGGCGGCCTTGAGCAGGGCCAAGCCGCCGCCGGCGACGATGCCTTCCTCGACCGCCGCGCGGGTCGCGTTCATGGCGTCCTCGACCCGGTCCTTGCGCTCCTTCACCTCGACCTCGGTGGCACCGCCGACCCGGATCACCGCGACACCCCCGGCCAGCTTGGCCAGGCGTTCCTGCAGCTTCTCGCGATCGTAGTCGGACGTGGTCTCCTCGACCTGCTGGCGGATCTGCGCGCAGCGCGCGCCGATCTCCTTCTTCTTGCCGGCGCCGTCGATGATCGTGGTTTCCTCCTTGGTGATCACGACCCGCTTGGCGTGGCCCAGCATATCCAGGGTCACGTTTTCGAGCTTGATCCCTAGGTCCTCGGAGACCACTTGGCCGCCGGTCAGAATCGCCATGTCCTCCAGCATCGCCTTGCGACGATCGCCGAAGCCCGGCGCCTTCACCGCCGCCACCTTGAGGCCGCCGCGCAGGCGGTTGACCACCAGGGTCGCGAGCGCCTCGCCCTCGACATCCTCGGCCACGATCAAGAGCGGCTTGCCCGACTGAACGACCGCCTCCAAAAGTGGCAGCATGGCCTGCAGGCCCGACAGCTTCTTCTCGTGGAGAAGAATGAGCGGGTCCTCCATCTCGGCCAACATCTTGTCCGCGTTGGTGATGAAGTACGGCGACAGGTAGCCGCGGTCGAACTGCATGCCTTCGACAACGTCGAGCTCGGTGGCGAGCGACTTCGCCTCCTCGACCGTGATCACGCCCTCGTTGCCGACCTTCTACATGGCTTCCGCGATCATGTTGCCGATCTCGGTGTCGCCGTTCGACGAAATGGTGCCGACCTGGGCGATCTCGGCCGAGCTCGAAACCTTCTTCGAGCGCCGCCCGAGGTCCGCGACGACCGTCTCGACCGCCATGTCGACGCCGCGGCGCAGGTCCATGGGGTTCATGCCCGCGGCCACGGCCTTCGCGCCCTCGCGCACGATTGCCTGCGCCAAAACCGTCGCCGTCGTGGTGCCGTCGCCGGCCAAGTCGTTGGTCTTGGACGCGACCTCGCGCACCATCTGCGCGCCCATGTTCTCGAACTTGTCGGCCAGCTCGATCTCCTTGGCCACGGCCACGCCGTCCTTGGTCGTGCGTGGCGCGCCGAACGCCTTGTCGAGCACCACGTTGCGGCCCTTCGGACCCAGCGTCACCTTCACCGCGTCGGCCAGAATATTCACGCCGCGCAGCATGCGGTCGCGCGCATCGGGCCCAAATTTGACTTCCTTGGCTGCCATTGCTCTTCTTAGCTCCTATTCATTCGTTTTCCGGGAGGTCGATTAGGCGGCCTTGCGCGAGCCCTTCGAGCTCTTCGCGGCCTTCGCGCCCTCGATCACACCCATGATGTCCGACTCCTTCATGATCAAAAGCTCATCGCCGTCGAGCTTGACCTCGGTGCCGGACCACTTGCCGAACAGAACCCGGTCGCCGGCCTTCACGTCGAGTGCCACGACCTGGCCATTTTCGTCGCGGGCGCCGGGGCCAACGGCCACGACCTCGCCCTGCATCGGCTTTTCCTGCGCCGTATCCGGGATGATGATCCCTCCAACGGTCTTCTCTTCCTGCTCAATGCGCTTGACTACAACGCGGTCGTGCAACGGGCGGAACCTCATGGAGCCCTCCTTGTGATCCGATTGGTTGATTTTCTGGCTGATCCGATTGATTGCCTTGCCATGCTCTGCTAGCACTCGCTCCTGACGAGTGCTAGCAGAGCATGGATTTAGGCGTCTGCGAGGCCGCCGTCAAGGGGGAAGACCTTGAAAAAGTTGAATCGGCCGGGCGCCCGCGCGTCCCCCCGGTCGGCGATTGCGGCCCGCTGGCGCTTGTGCCAACCTCCTATCCACCAGCGTGGCGGCTCCACGAGCGTGGCGGCCGGGGTGTCGCATGAGGCGACGAGAGGGGAAGAACGGCGATGCGCCTGCTGACGACCACGATCGGGGCTTACCCGAAACCCGATTTCGTCCCGGTTCCCGACTGGTTTCGCGCCGAGGGCGGGCCCGATACGGATCACCCCACCAAGGGCTATCTGGAAGCCATCGCGGACATGGGCGACGAGGCGGAGGAGCGTTTCGCGCGTGGCGTTCGCCAAGTGGTCGAGGACCAGATCGAGGCCGGGATCGACATTCCCACCGACGGCGAGGTGCGCCGCGAGAACTATATTCACTATCATTGCCGGCACCTGGACGGCATCGATTTCGAGACCTTGACCCCGAAGGACGTGCGCGGCGGCACCTATCGGGCCGCGTTGCCCTCGATCGTCGGGCCGGTCAAGGCGCGCGCGCGGTTTCTCGATGGGGACTGGCGCCTGGCCCAGTCCTTTACCGACCGGCCGGTCAAGATCACCATGCCCGGCCCCATGACCGTCGCCGATACAACGGTCGATCTCCATTACGACGACGAACGGCGCCTGTGCGCGGACCTGGCCACGGCCCTCAACGCCGAGGTGCTGGCCCTGGCCGCGGCGGGATGCACCCACATCCAGATCGACGAGCCGGTTTTCGCGCGTAAGCCGGACCGGGCCCTGGCGTACGGATTCGAGAACCTCGCGCGCTGCTTTCATGGGGTGCCGGCGGGGGTGCAGCGGACCATGCACATGTGCTGCGGCTACCCGGACCGCCTCGACCGGGACGATTATCCCAAGGCGGACCCGGACGCGTACACACGCCTGGCCGAGGCGGTGGACCGCGCGCCGGTGGACGCGGTTTCCCTCGAGGACGCGCACCGGCACAACGATCTGTCCCTGATGGAGCGGATCGCCAATACCAAGGTGATCCTGGGCGTGGTGGCGATCGCCAAGAGCCGCATCGAGCCGGTGGAGGAGATCCGCGCGCGCCTGCGAAACGCGCTCGACCACATAGACCCGGAGCGGCTGATCGCCGCGCCCGACTGTGGGCTCGGCCTGCTCGGCCGCGACCGGGCGCGGGAGAAGCTGCGCAACCTCGCCACCGCCGCCCACGATCTTTAGGCTGGCTAAAGGGCCCTACCGGGATCCGTGGAGGATGCGCCAGGCGGCGCGCTTGGCGCTGACCGCGCCGTAGGTGGCCACCACGTAGGGGACCATATAGGTCAGCACCACCTTGGTCGGGCTCGGCATGATTCCGGCCACGATCAAATCCCCCTGGTTGATGAGCGTGAGCACGGTGCCCACCACGAGCGCGACCACCAGCGCCGCGCGCGGGGTTCCGTCGCTCGTCGCCATGTGCCAGAGACTGGGCCGTTGCGGCCGTGAGCCGGAGATGGGTGCCGCTCCGCTTTCAGGCCGGGTCGGGCGCCGGTTCGATCTCCACGGCGTCGACAAAACTCAGATGCCCGGCGATCTCGGCCACGCCGGGCAGGGGGGCCGGGTAGGCCCACGCCGCGTTTTCCAGGGTGTGGCCGTCCGCCGCCAGGGTCCAGTAGCTGGCGTCGCCCTTGAACGGGCAGTGGGTGTGGCGCGCCATGGGGGTGAGCAGGGCCATGCGCGTATCGGCGGGCGGAAAGTAGACCCGCGGCGGATAGCCGCGCTCGCGCATGACAAGCGCCCGCTCGCTGGCGGCGACGGTCTCGCCGTTGAAGATGGCTCGGACAGGCCCGGCGCAGGGCGCGATGGTGATTCGCTCCTCGACGTCGGCGTGGGGTTGGCGATGGGTCATGGTTCTGCCTCCGGCGTTGGTGGCTGGTGGAGTGGCCCAGAATGGCGGTTCAGACGTTGAAGCGGAAGTGGAATATGTCGCCGTCGCGCACCATGTAGTCGCGCCCCTCGGCGCGCATGCGCCCCGCGTCTTTCGCGCCCTGCTCGCCGTCGCAGGCAATGTAATCGTCGTAGGCGATGGTCTCGGCGCGGATGAAGCCGCGCTCGAAGTCCGTATGGATCGCGCCGGCGGCGCCCGGCGCCTTGGTGCCGCGCCGCACCGTCCAAGCGCGCGCCTCCTTGGGTCCGGCGGTGAAGAATGTGATCAGATCGAGCAGGGCGTAGCCGGCGCGTACGATCCGGTTGAGTCCGGTTTCCCGAAGCCCCAGGGTATCCAGGAACTCCGTGCGCTCCGTCGGGTCGGCGAGCCCGGCGACCTCGGCCTCGATCGCCGCGGAGACGATGACGCAGCCGGCGCCCTCGGCGGCGGCGCGCGCCACCACGCGCCCGGAATGGGCGTTGCCGGTCGCCACGGCGTCCTCGTCCACGTTGGCGACGTAGAGAATGGGCTTCGAGGTCAACAGGTTGAGCCGGCGGAACGCGGCCTCCAGCCCGGCCGGCACGGCGACGGCGCGCGCCGGCCGCCCGGCGCGTAGGGCCTCGGCCGCGGGCTCCAGGATGGCGAGGCGTTGCCTGGCCTCCTTGTCGCCACCGCGCGCGCGCTTGATCGCGCTCTCCAATTGCCGCTCCACGCTGTCCAGGTCGGCCAGCATGAGCTCCGTTTCCACGGTCTCGGCGTCCCGCGCCGGGTCCACCGCGCCCTCCACATGGGTGACCTCCCCCTCGAAGCAGCGCAGAACATGCACGATCGCGTCCACCTCGCGGATGTTGGCCAGGAACTGGTTGCCCAGGCCCTCGCCCTTGGAGGCGCCGCGCACAAGGCCGGCGATATCCACGAACTCCAGATAGGTCGGCACCACCTTGGCCGCCTTCGCGATCTTCGCGATCCGGTCCAGGCGCGGGTCCGGCACGGGGACCCGGCCCACGTTCGGCTCGATGGTGGTAAAGGGATAGTTCGCGGAATCCGCCGCCGCCGTCTCGGTCAACGCATTGAACAGGGTCGACTTGCCCACGTTGGGCAGGCCGACGATGCCGCAGTTAAACCCCATCCGGATCGTCTCCCGTGGCGGTGCCGGGCGCGGGCCGGGGCGCGGTGGGCTTCGGCTTGGGCGCGCGCGGCGGGGCGGTCAGGTGCGCCACGCGCGACATGAACGCGCCCTCGTCTCCCGCGACCAGAAGCGGAAACTCGTCGGCCACCGCGCTCAGGAGCTTGTCGCGCCACGGGGCTTCGACCTTGGCGAAATCCTGCAATACGTAGCCGTGAACCAGGTCCTTGTGCCCCGGATGGCCGACGCCCAGGCGCACGCGCCGGTAATCGCGCCCGATGTGCGCGTCCACGCTACGCAGGCCGTTGTGCCCGCCCGGGCCGCCGCCGGCCTTGACCTTGAGCTTGCCGGCGCGCAGGTCGATCTCGTCGTGCAGGACGATAACCTGGCCTGGGTCCAACTTGTAAAAGCGCACGGCCTCGCCCACGGCGCGGCCAGATTCGTTCATATAGGTCAAAGGCTTGAACGCCAGTACCTTGTGCCCGTCGATGCGCCCCTCGCTGACCACGCCTTGAAAGCGCGCGCGCCACGGACCGAAGCCATGGCGGCGAACAATTTCGTCCACCGCCATGAACCCGATATTGTGCCGATTCTTGGCGTGGCGCGGGCCCGGATTGCCCAGGCCGACCAGGAGCAACATGGATTGCACGAAACAGAGGGGCGAGCCGGCCGGCGGGCGCGGCTATTCCTCGCCCGTTGGCTCCGCTTCTCCCTCTTCCTCCATCGCCGGGAACGCCTCGCCTTCCGCGGCCTCCTCGGCTTCCTCGGCCGCTTCCTCGCGGACCACGGTCGGGGCCGCGATCGTGGCGATGGTGAAGTCGCGATCGGTGATCGTCGGCTGTACGTCCTCGGGCAGGCTCACCGAGCCGATGTGGATGCTGTCGCCGATCTCCAGCCCTGTCAGGTCGATCTCGACGCTCGACGGAATTGCGTCCGCGCGGCAGATCATCTCGATCTCGTGGCGCACCACGTTGAGCAGACCGCCACGCTTGAGGCCAGGGGCGTCTTCCTCGTTGAGGAAGTTGACCGGCACATTGACCGTGACCGACGTCGCCGCGGACACGCGCATGAAATCCACGTGAATCGCGTCGTCGCGGACCGGGTGAAACTGCACGTCGCGCGGCAGAACCCGCTCCTTGGCGCCGTTCAGGTCGATGGTATAGACCGTGGCCATGAACCCGCCCGAGCGCAGCGCGCGGCTCAGGTCGCGTGGATCGAGGGCGATCAGCACCGGGGGTTTTTTGGCGCCGTAGATAACCCCGGGCACCCGCCCGGCGCGGCGCGTGGCGCGGGCCGGCCCCTTACCGGCGCGCTCCCGCAATACGGCGGGGATGGTTTCGATCTGGCTCATGTGGTCGTGCTCCTCTGGGTCTGGGGACGGCCCGATCGGGCCGCCGGTTGCGTCTCGCGCCGGTCCGGCCTCCAGGGGTGCCGGACCAGGCCGCGATGCCGGCCTATGGGGCCGGAGATTCGAACAGGCTGGAGACGGATCGCTCGTCGCTGATGCGGCGCATGGCCTCGCCCAACAACGGCGCGATGGTGATCTGACGTATGTTCTGGGCGACTCGCACCGCCTCGGTCGCCTGAATGCTGTCGGTCATCACAAGTTCCTGCAGCGGCGAGGCGGACACCCGCGCCACCGCGCCGCCGGACAGCACCCCGTGGGTTACATACGCGCTAACCGACCGAGCGCCGGCGCCCATCAGGGCCTCGGCGGCGTTGCACAGGGTGCCCGCCGAATCCACGATGTCGTCGACCAGGATGCAGCGCCGGTCTTTCACGTCGCCGATGATATGCATCACCTCGGAGACGCCCGCCCGCTCGCGCCGCTTATCGATGATCGCCAAGTCCGCGTCAAGGCGCTTGGCGATGGCGCGCGCGCGTAACACACCGCCCACGTCCGGCGAGACGATGGTCAGATCGCCGCCGTTGAACCGTTCCAGGATATCCTTGACGAAGACCGGCGCCGCGAACAGGTTGTCGGTCGGCACGTCGAAGAAGCCCTGAATCTGGCCGGCGTGCAGATCCAGGGTCAGCACCCGGTCCGCCCCGGCCGTGGTGATCAGGTTGGCCACCAGCTTGGCTGAAATGGGAGTGCGCGGGCCGGACTTGCGGTCCTGTCGGGCATAGCCGTAGTAGGGAATCACCGCCGTGATGCGCCGCGCCGAGCCGCGCCTGAGCGCATCGATCGCGACCAGCAGCTCCATCAGATTGTCGTTGGCCGGATAGGAGGTGGACTGAATAAAGAAGAGATCCTCGCCGCGTACGTTTTCGAGAATCTCGACGAATACCTCCATGTCGGAGAACCGCCGAACGCTGGCCTTGGTCAGGGGCAGGTTCAGACAAGCCGAAATAGCCTCGGCCATGGGCCGGTTGCTGTTGCCGGTCACAATCTTCATGACAACGTTCTCAGCTCTCAGCCGCCGGCGCGGCGCGTCCCTGATCTTCGGCCGCCCGCCGGTTTCCGGGCAGATTGCCATTGGCGCCCCACGGGGCGCCCCGGGGCGCGCCCCGGGCGGGCGGACCATATCAACGCGCCGGATATGTGTAAACGACGATTGCGGCGGTGCCGGAGGTCATTTTTCCAGGCGCGCGGCGCGGTTTCCCAGGCGCGCCGCGCGGCGCAGCAGGTCCATCACGCCGCGCGCCGCCCCCGTGGCCAGGGCCCGCGCCGCGGGTCCCCAGGGGCCGTCCAGGGCGCCCGCCGGCACCCGGTTGCTCTGGGCGATCTCGCCGATCTCCTCGTCGCCCCGCGCGGTCACCAGCCGCCAGGTCACGGATACGTCCTGAACCCCTTGCGTGGGTGGGCCCAGGGCGATCTCGCCGAGCATCAGCAGGTCGTCCTCGGCGATCCGCTCGGCCACGGGCAGCTTGGCGGCGACCAGCGCGGCGGCCAGCGCCGCCGGCACGCTGCGCGCCGAATCTCCGGGGCCGTCCTCCAGGGGCAGCACCACCAGCCGCGCGCCGGGAAAGCCGGGGACCGCCGGGGGCGTCGGCGCCGGGCCGGCGCCCGCCTCCGCGATGGTGGGCGCCGCGCCCAGGAGCATGTCCGCCGCCAGGCGCGCCAAGCGGGTATCGTCCCCGTCCGTGGGCATGGCGCGGCGCAGGGTGCGCGCGGCGCGCGGCGCGCCGTCCGGGTCGTTCAGGGTCCAATGCAAGACGAGTTCGCCGCTCCCGTCCGCGGTGTCCCGCGGGCGGACGTCGCTTGCCAGGCGCAGGCTCTCCCGGTTGCCGCTTGCGCTGGTGGCGGGCACCTCCAGGGCGCGCAGGCGCCGGGCCACGGCCGCGGCGATGGTCGCGGCCTCGGCGCGCGGCAGGCCATCGACCGGCAGGACCACGATCCCGGCCCGGCCCTCCAGGCGCAACAGCGGATTGGGCCCGCCCGCCTTGTCGGGCATGAACGGCCGGGGCACCTCGCCACACGCCCCGAGCCCCAGGGCGAGCGCCAGGATCAGCCATCGCCCGCGTCTCATGACCAGATGGGGCATCGGTCGATCTAGACGACGATAAAGTCCAGGGGCGCGGTGGACAGGGGCTTCGCGCCCCGCGCGCCGATCACGCTGGTCCGGCCCAGGCATGTCGCCAGGCCACGATTATCGTCGAAGACGATCATGTGTACGAAGATGACCATGCCGGGGGCGACCTCGATCGGATTGCCGTGATAGAGCATGGGCCAATCCATCCAACTCGGCGAGAACATGGCGCCGAGGGAGTATCCGCAAGCATTGAGCCGATGGGCCCGGTAGCCGGCGCGGTCCAGGACCGTGGCATGGGCGTCGAACGCCTCGCCGATGGTGCGCCCGGGCGCGAGCGCGGCCTCGGTGGCGTGGAGCGCCTCCTCGACGGCGCGGTGCATGTCGATCTGCTCGGGCGGCGGCTTGCCGATACGGATCGTGCGCATCATGGCCGCGTGGTAGTGGCGGTCGGCGCCGGCCCATTCGAGGGTGAGCTGATCTTCCGGGTCCAGGTGCCGGCGCCCCGCGAAGTAGCGGCACAGGAGCGCCCCCTGGCCCGAGCCGATAATGAATTCGTTGGCCGGATAATCCCCGCCGCCGCGAAAGATGGCGCCCTGCATGGCCGCCAGGATGTCGCCCTCGAAGGCACCCGGGCGGGCCAGGGCGTGGGCCCTGTCGAGCGCCGAGTCGGCCAAGGCGGCCGCGCTACGGGCAAAGACGATCTCGGCCTCGCTCTTGATGGCGCGCAGGCGGCTGACCAGCAGGGAGGCGTCGTCGAGGGCGCAGAAACCCTCCAGGGCCGCGTCCAGGCGCTTGCCGTTGCGCGCGGTCAGGCCGTAGGCCTCGTATTCCACGCCCAGGCGCTTGGCGCGGCAGCCGTGCTCGTCGAGGATCGCGCGTAGCTCCACCGCCGGCTCCGCCTCGGGCCCGTCGACCCACACGCGCACGTCCTCGATGACCGAGGTCTGGCGCGCCTGGCGCAGGTCGGGGGCGCGAGTCAGCAGGGTCATGGTGCCGTCCGCGCCCAGATAGAGGCACTGGAAGAATACGTACCCGAAGGTGTCGTAACCGGTCAGGTAGTACATGCTCTCCTGGCGGAACATGAGCAGCCCGTCCAGTCCCGCCCGCTCCATGGCGGCGCACGCGCGGGTTCGCCGCCGGGCATATTCCTCGACCGTGAAATGCAGGGTCATGATCGCCGTTCCTTGGTATTATGCCGCGAGGCAGATTGCCGAAAGGTCGCGTCCGTAATCTGGCTCGCCGCGCCGACATGCCCGGCGATAGCTGAAGTAGCGGCTGTCCTCGGCGCCGGTATCGCCGGGCAGCACGCATATGTCGGCGAGGCCGGCTCCGGCCAGGCGCCGCGCGGCGTAGCCCTTGAGGTCGAACAGGAAGTGTCCGGCCCGTGGCGCCGGATCGAAGAACGCGCGGTTCGCCGCGTCCTCTTCCAGGAAGGGCGCGGGAAACTCCGGCCCCACCTCGTAGGAGGCGCGCTCGATCGCCGGGCCAATGGCGACGCGGATGTTTTCGCGCCGCGCGCCCAGCTCCATCATGGTCGAGACGACCGCTTCCAGGATGCCCGCTCGCGCGCCACGCCAACCGGCGTGGGCGGCGCCGACGACCCGCGCCCGTGGGTCGGCGAACAGAACCGGCGCGCAGTCCGCCGTCAGGATGCCGAGCGCGATCCCGGGCACCCGGGTCGCCATGCCGTCCACGCGCGGCGCCTCCTCGCGCGGCCACGGCGCCTCGACCACGGCGACCTTGGCCGAGTGAATCTGATAGCCGGTCACCAGGCTCTCTTCCATCAGCTCAAGGCACGCCATGGCGCGCGTCCGGTTCTCGGCCACGTTGCCGGCGTTGTCGTCGGAGCCGAAACCGCAATTGAGGTAGGCGTAGATGCTACCGCTGACCCCGCCGCGCCGACCGAAAAAGGCATGGCGCACGCCGGGCAACGCATCGAGCGGTCCGGCGGTTTGTGTGGCGGGGAGCGGCGTGGCTATGTTCATGGGGCCGTACTCTAGCCGTACCCGCCCGGCTTGTTAAGCCGTGGGCGTGGCGGGAAAGCCAGCCGGCGGCTCCGAGTGCGCGCCGGTCAGCGCCAGGGCCTTGAACAGGGTGCCCATGCGCGCCGGGTCGGTCAGGCGCTCCATGGCGGTGTCGATATCGGCGGTTTGCTTGGGCGAGGCGGCGGCGCGCAGGGTGGCGGCGCGCGCCTCGATGCCGAGCGCGCCCAGGAAGGCGCCCTGATCGACCGGACCCCACGCCCGCGCGCCCCTGGCGGCGGCGGCGCGGGCGAGCGCCGAGAAGTCCACGTGGGCGGTGATATCGGCGGTGCCGGGGGCGGCCAGCACGTGATGGGCCCCGTGCCCGCGCACGGCTTGCAGGGTGGCGCCCGTGCGCGGCCGGGCGTGGCCGTAGTCGATCGCCAGCGCGGCCCCGCCATGGGCCGTCAGGCGGCGCCCGATCTCGCCGGCCAGGGCCGTGGCCGGGATCGAAACCTCGACCACCGCGCCCGGCGCCGCGTCGCGCAGCTGGTCCGGTAGGGTCTGTATAAGGCCCGGCGCCGCGGGCATGGCCGCGAAGACCAGGGACACCCCGTCGGGCGCGAGGGACACCACCCGCTCGTTCCAGCGCGCTGGCCCGTCGCCGCCCACGCGCTCGAACTGGCGCACGGGCAGGGCGTCGAAAAACTCGTTCGCGATCAGCAGGAGCGGACCCTCGGGCACGCGCGCGAGGCTGTCGTGCCAGGCGATGGTGGCGCCGGCGGCAACGCTCGCCCCGCGCAACGCCGCCTGTTGGCGTTTGCGCAAGGCCGGGCTGGCCTCGACCAGGTGCACATCCACGGCTTGCAGAAAGCCCGGCGCCGCGCGCCCGGCGCGGAGCGCATCGGCCATGAGGGTACCGCGCCCGGGCCCCAGCTCGACCAGCCGCGCGGGCGCGGGCGCGCCCATGCGTGCCCATGCGTCGGCGCACCACAGGCCGATCAACTCGCCGAACATCTGGCTGATCTCCGGGGCGGTGATGAAGTCTCCGCGCGTGCCGAAGGGATCGCCGCTCATATAGTAGCCGTGTTGCGGGTGGGTGAGGGCCTCGGCCATGTAGTCGGCCACGGTGATCGGGCCGAAATTGGCGATCCGCGCCGCGATGCGCGCGCCCAGGGGCGACGTGGCGGGCCGGGCCACGGGCAAGGCCTAGGCCCTGATCCGGCGGCCCCAGACGATCACCGCCAAGCCGGCGAGCACCATGGGCGCCGAGAGGAGTTGCCCCATGGTCCATCCGCCGATCAGGAAGCCCAGGTAGGCGTCGGGCTCGCGGGCCAGCTCCACGGTCATGCGCGCCAGGCCGTAACCGATCAGAAAGACGCCGGTCGTGGTTCCGGTCCGGGTCAACGCGCCGCCGCGGACCAGCGCGTACAGGATAACGAACAGCACGAGCCCTTCCAGACCGGACTCGTAGATCTGGCTCGGGTGGCGCGGCACCGGTCCACCGCGCGGGAATATTACCCCCCAGGGCAGATCCGTGGGCCGCCCGAAGAGCTCGCCGTTGACGAAATTGGCGATGCGCCCGAAGAACAGCCCGATCGGCGTGGCGCTGGCGACGATGTCGGACAGCGCCAGGATATGCACCCCCTCGCGCCGGGCGAACAGGAACATGGCCACGGCCACCCCCAGGAGGCCGCCGTGGAAGCTCATGCCGCCGCGCCACAGGAACAGGATCTGCTCGGGATTGGCGAAATAGTACTCGGGCTTGTAGAACAGGATGTAGCCGATGCGCCCGCCGAGCACGACCCCGAGCGCCGCCCAGACCAGAAAATCGTCGATCGCGCGGTCGCTCAGGAGGCGCGGCGGCCGGTTGGCCAGCCAGCGGCAGTACAGCCATCCGAGCAGCAGCCCGGTGATATAGGCGAGCGAATACCAGCGGATCGCGAGCGGGCCGATGGAAATGGCGATCGGATCGATCTGCGGAAAAGTGATTGCTGCGAGCATGTGGGCCGGGTATCCGCCTGTTTGGGGTGGGTCGGGTCGGTGCATGTTATTAGGGTGCCCGGTGGGCCGCGACAAGAGCGCGGGTTGTTGAAGCGGCTGGGCGGGCGGGCCATACTTCGGGCGAGGGGGGCGCGCGGCGTGCCCGCGCGAAGCGATAACCACGAGGACGATATGCAAACCCAAAATCGGTTGCTCGACGACCTGGCCCGGGTTGCCACCGGCGCCATGGGCGTCGCCGCCGGCATGCGCGGCGAGCTGGAAGCACGTCTGCGCGAGCAGTTCGAGCGCATTCTCTCGGGCATGGATCTGGTGACCCGGGAGGAATTCGAGGTGGTGCGCGCCATGGCGGTCGAGGCGCGCGAGGAGCAGGCGCGCCTGAGCGAACGCCTGGCCGCGTTGGAAGGGCACCCGGCGGGGGACGGCAAGACCGGCAACGCCAAGACCGGCGCCGCCAAGGCCGCCGGCGGCAAGGCGCGTGGGCGCAAGGCGACCGGGCGCAAAGACGCCGCCGGGCCCAAGACTCCTTAGCCGACCCCCCGGCCACGCGCGGGGGGCAATCCCCCGTTGCAAGGCACTTGTGAAACTGGCACCCTATATCTGGTGGTTTAGATGATCGCGAACGCCATATCTCGTTCTTTTCGGGATGAGGCGGGCGCCGTGCCCGAGGGGCCGTGCGCCAGTGGGGGAGGTCGACGCATCATGGTACGCGCCGTAGACCGGACGTTTGAGCCGCAAAACAATCCGCTCGACGTACTCGAGGAATTGGTCAGCGCGAACGACTGGGCGTTCGACCGGCACAGCGAGTGGGAGCTGTTGATCGAGGTCGCCGGGCGCTGGTGCGGATACCACATGTATGTGGTCTGGGACCGGCATCTGAACGCCATGGTCTTTACCTGCCAGCTCGACCTGCGGGTGCCGGAGACCCGGCGCGCGGCGGTGTTCGAGTTGTTGATCAGCGTCAACGAATCCCTATGGCTTGGTCACTTCGATTTCGTGGCGGACGATGCCTCGACCATGTATCGCTACGCGATTCCCCTGCGCGGCGCGCCTGGCCTGAGCGTCGAGCAGTTGGAGGACCTGGTGGACGTGGCCATGCAGGAGTGCGAGCGGTTCTACCCGGCCTTGCAGCTCGTCGTCTGGGGCGGGCGGAGCGTGGCCGAGGCGGTGATGGTGGCGCGCATGGACACCATCGGCCAAGCCTGAGCGGACCGGAATGACGGACGGCAAGCTGGATATCGGCGGATCGCTGCTGCTGGTCGGTTGCGGCAAGATGGGCGGCGCCCTGCTCGATGGCTGGCTGCGCCACGGCGCCGCGGCACGGGATATTTTCGTTGTCGAGCCGAACCCGGATATGGCGCCGGGCCTGCAAGGGCGCGGCGTGGCCGTTGCCGCCGGGCTCGATGCCTTGCCGGGCGATGTGGCGCCGGCGGTCATTGTCCTCGCCATCAAGCCCCAGCAGACCGACGCGGCGGTGCCGGGGCTTGCGCCCTACGCGGGCCGGGGCGGGGTGCTCCTGTCCATCGTGGCGGGCCGGACCATCGGCTATTTCGAGCGGACTCTGGGGGCGTCGCCGATCGTGCGCGCCATGCCCAACACCCCGGCGGCGGTGGGCCGTGGCATGAGTGTCTTGTGCGCCAATCGGGCGGCGAGCGACGCGCAACGCCAGGTGTGCGCGGCGCTGATGGGCGCGGTCGGCGAGGTGGCGTGGGTCGACGACGAGGGGCTGCTGGACGCGGTGACCGCGGTCTCCGGCGGCGGGCCCGCCTATGTGTTTCTGCTCATCGAGTGCCTGGCGCGGGCCGGGGTCGAGGCTGGCCTGCCGGAGGATCTGGCCATGGACATCGCGCGCGCCACCGTGGCCGGGGCGGGGGAGTTGGTGTTTCGCTCGGACCAACCGGCCAGCACCCTGCGCGAAAACGTCACCAGCCCGGCGGGCACCACCCTGGAGGCGCTCAAGGTGCTCATGGACGAGGACGGCTTGCAGCCGTTGCTGACCCGCGCCATCGCGGCGGCGACCCGGCGCGGCCGGGACCTGGCCGGTTGAGTGGCGCTCCGGTGAAATCCAGCGTTCGGCGCGTACAAGAGGCCCTGGCGGCGCGCGGCTTTTCATTTCAGGTGCGCGAGTTTCCCGAGAGCACCCGTACCGCCGCCGAGGCGGCGGTCGCGGTGGGTTGTGCGCTGGGCCAGATCGCCAAGTCCCTGGTCTTTCGGGCGCGGCGCGCGGACCGTGCCGTGCTGGCGATCGCAAGCGGCGCCAACCGGGTCGACGAGGCGGCGTTGAGCGCCCTGGTCGGGGAGCCGGTGAGCCGCGCGGACGCCACCTTCGTGCGCGCCAAGACCGGGTTCGCCATTGGCGGCGTGGCGCCTATCGGCCATCTGGAGCCACCCATCGTGGCGATCGACCGGGACCTCATGCAATACGATGAAATCTGGGCCGCGGCGGGCACGCCTCGCGCGGTATTTTGCTTGGCGCCGACGGACTTGGTAAACTTGACCGGCGGGCAGGTGGCGCACATCAAGCAAGATTGACCGCCCGAGGGCCCGCATGGCCGTCCGGTCTTTGATTTTGTATGCGCCATCCCCACATCAAAGGCCGGTAGAGTGTCAACCGATCAGGGGCTCGGGAGGCAACGATGATCAAGAAGGTTGATATCCCCGATCATATCATCGACACGGCGCTTGGCTTGGCGGCGGAGGGTCGCTGGCGCGATCTGTCCCTGGCGGAGATCGCCACGGCGGCCAAGCTGCCCCTATCCAAGGTATATCCAGTCTTTCCCTCGAAGCAGGCGATTCTCGCCGCCTACGAACGCCGGGTGGATGCCGCCGTTCTGGCCGGCGCGGAGCCCGACGCGCGCGAAGGGCCGGCGCGCGACCGCCTGTTCGACGTGCTCATGCGCCGATTCGATACCCTTGCGCCTCATAGGCGGGCCATCGGAACCATCGTATGGGATACGGCGCGCGATCCCCTGGCGGGCCTCCGCGCGCTACCCGGATTCCGGCGCTCCATGGCGTGTATGCTGGAGGCTGCGGGTCTCTCCGCCGAGGGGATGCTGGGCGCCGCCCGGATCAAGGCCCTCGGCGCGGCTTATCTGGCGACGCTCAGGGTCTGGTTGCGGGACGACAGCCCGGATTCGAGCCACACCATGGCCGCCCTCGATCGCCACCTGCGGTGTCTCGATCGGCTGGCCCGTTGTGCTTCGCGCATGCGAAATCGTAGCACCAAACCCAGCGGTGGCATGGACGAAGCGGCGGCCTGAGCGTACGCCAAAGCCCTTGGGCCATGCGCCATCGCATGCCTATGTGCAAGGCATATATTTGTAACATATTGTAATTTATTGGAAATTATGTGCAGCGCATGATCGCGCACCGGCAGAGTCCTGGAATTCGGATGGCTGGGCGCGGACGCCATACCGTGCGTTAATTTTTTTGTGCGGTGCACAATTTTTTCTTGACCCCGACCAATGCCGGGCACATATTAGGATCGTGATTGTGCAGCGCACCATTGCGCATGACGCCAGCGAGGAGGAGATTTTACGATGGCCAAGGCACAGACCAAGACGGGCAACCCGTTTCTCGACGGAGATTTCGGCGACCTCATGGATTTCAACAAGTTCACCACGCCGTTCAAGCTCCCGAACCTGGATTCGACGGCGCTGGTCGAGACCCAGCGACGCAATATCGAGGCCGTGACCCAGGCCAATCGGGTGGCATTCGAGGGGTTGCAGGCGGTTTCGCAACGCCAGGTGGAGATCCTGCGTCGGGTTATGGACGAGGCGACCAAGGTCGCGCGCGAGATCGCGGCGCCGGGTCAGCCGGTGGAGAAGCTGGCGGTCCAGACCGAGATGCTCAAGGATGCCTATGAGTTGGCGCTGGCCAACATGCGCGAGCTGACCGAGATCACCACCAAGTCGAACACCGAGGCGGCCGATCTTCTGACCCATCGGTTTGCCGATAGCCTGGACGAGCTGAAGGGCGTCATCAAGGCGACCAACGGCGCCGCGAAGTAACCATCGCGAAGTCGGTACCGGGGAAGTTCCTCCCGCGTGATGGGGCCGCCCGCAAGGGCGGCCCCTTTCGCGTTTTCGCGAGACGGGCGGTCGCCTCGACGCCGGACCGGCCCCATGGATTGCCGCCACGCGCGCCGGGGTGGTAGCGTTCGGCCCGCGATCGGCGCCGACGCGGGCGGCGCGACTCAATTCACGGAAAAAACGGGGGGCGTGGGCGTGAGCGGACGGGCGGCGACAATCGACTACGGAGACTTTCAAAAGGTTGACGTGCGCGTCGGCACCGTAACCCGGGTCGAGTCCTACCCGGAGGCGCGCAGGCCAGCCTACAAGCTGTGGGTCGATCTGGGCGCCGAGATCGGGACGCGCAAGACCTCGGCCCAGATCACCGCCCATTACACGCCCGAGGCCCTGCTCGGTCGGCAGGTGGCCGCCGTGATCAACTTTCCGCCCAAGCAGATCGGCCGGTTCATGTCCGAGATTCTGGTTCTCGGCTTTCCCGATGCCAAGGGGGAGGTGGTGCTGATTTCACCCGAGCACCCAGTGCCGAACGGCGGCAAGATGTTTTGAGGCGCGCCCGCGCGGGATTACCTACCCGGTGCGGGACTACATGGGCAGCCACAGGCGCGCGCGCAGGCCGCCGCCCGGCGCGGTTTCCAGCACCAGGTCCCCGCCATGGTTGCGCACCACGTCGCGCGCGATGGTCAGACCAAGGCCAACGCCGCCGGTGTCCAGGTTGCGCGATCGGTCTATCCGATAGAACGGTTTGAACACCTCCTCGCGCTGGTCCGGTGGAATGCCCGGGCCGTCGTCGTCGACGATGATCTCCATGGTTCCGTCCCGGCGCCCGGCGCGCACCCACACATGATCCGCGTGGCGCCGCGCGTTGCCGATCAGGTTGCTGAGGCAGCGGCGCATCGCCTCGCGCCGTAACGGCACGCTGAGCGCCTCCTCGATATGCAGGTCGATCGACCCGCCATCGCGCCGCATGCGGCCCACCACGTCTTCCAGCATCTCCGCCACGGCGGTCGGCCGCGGTTGTTCGGCGCCCTCGCCGCGCACGAAGGCGAGGTATCCCTCCACCATGCCGGCCATCTCGGTCACATCGGAGCGCAGGCTCGCGACGTCCGGCGAGTCGGGCAGCATGACGAGCTGCAGCTTCATGCGCGTCAGCGGCGTGCGTAGGTCGTGGCTGACCCCGGCCAGAAACTCGGTGCGCTGGTCGATCTGCCGCTTGATGCGGCTGCGCATGAGCAGGAAGGCCGCCGCCGCCTGGCGCACCTCGGTGGCGCCCTCGGGCTTGAAATCGGCCACGTCGTGACCCTTGCCGAATTGATCGGCCGCGTGGGCGAGGCGGCGAATGGGCCGCACCTGGTTGCGCATGAACATCACCGCCACCCCGAACAGCACGATCGAGCTGCCGACCATCCACATGATGAAGATATAGGTGGTCGAACTGAACAGGCGTTTGCGTGGAACCATGACCTGCAGCAGGCCGTCGGCAAGCTGGACCTGGATACGCACTTTTTTACGAAACGATCGCGTATCGATTAGAAACGGGCGCCCGACCAGTTCGCTCATGGCGTTGGTGAGCTTGCGGTCGAGCAGGCTGGCGAACGGCCCGATCGAACGCACCGACGACGCCTCGGGCAGGCGCGCGCCCTTGTGAAACTCCAGCGTTAGCCACAAGGACCGCTGCGCGGTGCGGAAAAGTTGCAGGCGATCAACCGAACCCGGAGCGAGGATCATCATCTGGATGACGGTGGCGATCTCGCCGGCCAGTGCCTGGGAGAGCCGCAAGGTCGTCGTATCGTAGTGCCGGTCGAAGAACACCCAGGTGGAGATAACCTGCAACAGGACCAGCGGCGAGACGATGATCAGAAGCGAGCGCCCCAAGAAAGTGCGCGGAAGGATACGCTTGACAAGCGATAGCTTGGGCGGGCGCTCGGTGGGCGCGGTCGTCGTCTCCACCATCTCAGTCTGGCACCAGAACGTAGCCAACGCCGCGTACGGCGCGTAGATAACGGGGGAAGCGAGGGTTTTCCTCGATCTTGCGCCGCAGGCGCGTGACCTGAACGTCGATCGCGCGCCCGCTGCCAACCGCCAAGTTGCCGGCCGCCAGGGTATCGCGGCTAACCGGCTTGCAGGGGTGCAGGGCAAGCGTCTTGAGGAGAGCGGACTCCGCCGCGGTGAGCCGCACCAAGTGGTCGCCCCGGTGCAGTTCGTCGCG
>Ga0114931_10000323_pt1 | contig 56388 bp, 52 predicted proteins | sample 2SBtaG_FD_89579 | JGI IMG/M metagenome (GOLD analysis project Ga0114931, IMG submission 89579) | Deep subsurface microbial communities from Kolumbo volcano to uncover new lineages of life (NeLLi) - 2SBTROV14_V59a metaG | ecosystem: Environmental > Aquatic > Marine > Volcanic | place: Kolumbo... | reverse complement strand
TAGTGTTTATTTTGATCATTAAATATTAAATTATTATTATATATTTTGCATACAAATTTACAAATTAATTTTAATAATTTAACTTTTCCTTTAAAGAGTTCTGAATTCCCCATTCGATATTTCGTTAATAATTTAAATATGAGTTTTTCTGATTCGTGGTGATTCTTTGTGTATATAAATAAATGTTCTATTACCTCTCCATAACTTGTCTTATATCGACTCTTATTTTCAATAGATGTTCTTATAGTTTTTCCTATTTTATATACATTAAACATTTCCTTTGGAAACTCGCGGAGCGATATATGATGAGGTCACAATATAAATATATCCTTCAGACATTTTATTAATAATATTTAATTATATCTTTAAACTAAATAAATCCATGATATGGATATATACAAATCATGATTAAGAATAGATTTCTACTTTTTGCACGATCTTACAAATTGAGCAATGTGAAAGAAAAAATGAATGAATTTAACATTATTAAAAAAAACTACTTTACAAGAATTGAGTGTTCAGTTTTGAATGAGTTTAAAGATTATTATATAAATAATATAATATAATGTATTCTTGTGATAGATGTGATAAAAAATTTAATAGAAAATCTAATTACACAAGACATCTTAAAAGAATAAATTTATGTCATAAAGGGATATTTAAATGTCCTAATTGTAATAAACAATTTAACTATAAATCTGAATATAGAAGACATTTTAAATTAACATCATTATGTTATATAAATTATATGCAAAAAAAATATATGAAATTAGAATTAGAAAATGAAAAATTAAAAAATCAAATAACTACAAATAATAACACAAATTATTACAATATTACAAATAATACACAAAATAATACACAAAATAATACACAAAATAATACAATTAATCAAACTATTAATATTAATTATTTTGGTAACGAAGATTTAAGTTATATAACTTCAAAAATTATAAGAAAATGTCTTAAAATGGGGACAGAAGGTGATATTAATCTTTTTAAAACTATTCATTTTCATCCGGATCATCCATATAATCATAACATTAAATCAGAAAATAATAAAATTGAAGTAGCTGTTGGAAAAAATAAAAGTGGAGATATTATTTGGGAAATTAAAAAATCAGAAGAAATTACTAGGGAACATGTAGGAAAATCATATGATTTGTGTTTAGCAGATATGAAATCGAGAGGAAAAGATTATGTAACGGAACAAGAAATAGAATGTTTAAAACATAGAGGAGAACCGACACATAATTATATAGGATTAGTAAAAGATGGAATAATAAAAACTGTAAATTAAATTTTAAAATCGAGTAGTGGTAAAATCTTTAAATCTTTAATATTTTGATCTTTGATTTTATATGAATTTATTTTGTAATATTTTTTTCTAGCACAACCTTGACTACAGAAAGTTTTCGAAAAACAATCTATTATATCAACTATCATTGCTGGAATTTTATGTGGTCGTCTAAGAATTCTACCGACCATTTGCTCGCATACTCTTCGTGGAGTGTTGATAATTAAAGTATTTAAATCTTTAATATTTAATCCTTCTTCACAAACCCCATAAGTTCCTAAAATCACTTGTCTTGACTTAGAATCTTCAATACCTGATGGTGTCATTCCTCCAATAAAAAGACCTGCATCAATTTTTAATAATCTTAATTTATGATGAATATATCTTAATTGACGTTTTCTATCACTAACTACTAAAATTTTTCTCTTTTCAGGTTCTTTATTTTTATGATTATATTCAACTATTTGTTTAATATATTGAATAACCACATTACTTCTATCATTATTTTGCCCAATATTAGTAACCATTTTTGCTGTGTTTGGTTTTCTGGCGTAATCAATAATAATATGATCTGAATATTGAGAATGATTAACTTTATATCGTAAAATATTAGCAATAATATTACCTTTGTTAGAATTTTTATTACCCATTCTTTCCTGGATAACATCTGGTGGAACTACAGGACCAATAAACAATTTAAATACATGATTGATTTTCATACTCATTCCTTTATTAGGTGTAGCAGTTAATCCTAACATCCAACTTGTATTCACAATTTGTAATGTTTGGGAAAATTCTTTCATATTAAGATGATGTGCTTCGTCTATAATTGTTAATCCAAAACGTTTGTACATATTTAAATATTTTGTGGTTCTTTTTCTTTTTCCAATAACATTGTGGATTGTTGTTAATACTATATCTTTTCCTTCAATATCTATTATTTTTCTATGTAATAATCCAACTTTTGCATTGGTATATTTTTCAATTTCGTCTTTCCATTGGGTTAAAAGATTAACTCTATGCACAATTACTAATGTTTTTTTACACAATTTTTGAATTAAATATATACCTAATACTGTTTTTCCTACACCACAACCAAGTTTTAATATGGCAGTTGTGTATTTTTGAAATGCTTTTAAAACATATTTATAGGCTACTTTTTGTAATGGTCGTAATTGAAAATTGGGTAAAATAAAATCAAAATTTGCTTTCTCTCCTGGAAGAAATATACTTTTTACATTTTTATAATTCCCTCCACTAAAATTAATAATACCATAATATCGAGGCAAATATATATCTCGATCGGTTGCTTTATATATTCTATAAGGTTTTATAGTACCAATATATGATTCAGGTTGAATAGTTAAATCTTTAGCAATTTTATTCTTATCATCATCAGATAAATCATTGGTTTTTAATTTATAACCTTGGTGAGTTAATAAAGCTTTTTTCATTATTTAACTATATTATATACTTTCAGCTTTAAACTGATTAATATTATTAATTGTCAAAACAACCATTTAGATACAGGATATAGTATTGACTGTGGTTTAGGGGAAGGACATGATATATGTTGTTTATCCATAGTTTTGTTTAAATTTAATATTGATTAATATTTAGACAATTTACACATTGATATTGATTATTACTTTTTACATATAATTCCCCGTCTTCTCCAATATATAGCCTCACAAACATCGCTGGAAAGAGTATCCGTATCAGAAGATGAATAACTAAATTTTCATTTAACAATAAAAGTTTCAGGAGAAGTCATATTACTAGTATGTATAATAATTAATTCAACAATATATATAAAAAAAAATCAATTTTTAAACATCCGTTCTCTTTGCAATACTTTCAGAGAATGGTTTATATTTTATAATTACACTAATACCTCCTTCAGTAACATTTCCCCCAAATGCGGCTTGTAAAACAATATTTTTATCTTCATGATATGTTGTTTGAATAAGTGGAACAGTAGTACTGGGATCTAATTTAGTTAAATGGTTATAAGGTGTTGTGGTAGATGCTATATCGAAATCATTAAGTTCATCTGTAATATAACCAGGGGTTCCTGTAAATACTCGAGCATCTCCATTAATTCCTACAGCAATTCCTCTGCCTGGAGTTAAATCTTGTATGACGTCTCCTTCATCTCCACGACGCCTAGCGGTAATTTCTGTTACTATATTTCCAGCGGGTAGAATGATTGGATCTTTTGTAACTTGTCAAGGAGAAATGTTTCAGTAGCAGGTTCTAATCTATTTCCGGCAACATCAGTAAACGGACCAGCAACAGTAAATAAAGATATTGTGGTCATTTTTCAAATAATTCAATTATATATATTACATATTGATATTAAATAAAAAATATATAATTTCTGTATTTTATTCCAGCATAGAACAAACCTTAATGGTGTCACCAGCTTTAATACCATTCTCCGTAAAACTTTTGTCTTGTTGAAAAGCCGTTTTCATACCATCCATAGAAACATAATTTCTTCGACCACCCATAGGATTTGCAAATTTTTTCAAAGTTTTGCTTGGATCAACTTCTTCATCTTGGGGAGGAGATACGTTAGGCCTAACACCCCTACCAATATAAATTACTTTGATTTTCATTGTTTGTTATTCATCATGATTAATTATTCCTGGTAGAAAAAAATTCAATTTTTAAAAATTGAAAAAATAATTATTTAGTTAAGTTCATATTGAATTCTACCTACTATTTTCATAATGCGATATTGTGTTCCAATATTTATATTTATATCAATATTGTGTTTAGTTGGAAGTATTATTGGAATTGTATTTTTTGTTCCTAAATATAAATTTAATGATCCATTACTTATTCACCCCTGGTATATTAGTCTGGAATTTGGCCTTCTTTTATCTACGGTTGCGGGTTCGTGTTTTTGTTTGATATGTCTTATTTATGCTACCTGGACTGGATCAAATGAAATTGATGTGGAAAATCCATACATTTCATTATAATTTTTAAAATTGAAAAAAAATTGACCTTTGGTTTTATTTATTCATTATTACATGATGCGGTGTTGTTATCTTCCTATTTATTCTATAATAGGGCTATTATTCTTCGGAGGATCTCTTACTGGTTTAGTATTTTTATCAATTGAAATAGCCAAACCCTATAAGAAGAAATTCTGCTCGGATAAGTATACCGGATCAGCAAAAGTTTTGAATGTATCATATGACAAATTGAGGGATTATTATACAGTTGAGATAGAGATATATTCTCAAGATCTTAGGTATCCTCTTGGTCAACGGACGTTTTCTTTGAATCCTAAGGAGATGAATAAGTATAATATCTCCTGTTATTATCAAAATGAGGAGTTGATGCCTATTTATTGGAAATGTCTTACTTGGGGACAAAAAAGTGTCTATGGTACGAATCGTCATAACCGACCCTGGTTTGAACGTTATACTATAAAAGTCGGTAAACCATGGTATATTATACTGCTATTCATTGTCAGCATAGTAGCCGTAATATTTACATTTTGCTGTTTTATTAGTGGTATTATAGTGGATTTTGATCCTGAAAGATCATGTTTTATAATGTGTGATTGTTGTGAAAAATTTGAAGAAATTGAACCCTACGATCCACATGAGGTTCTTTGAGTATAAAAATTGAATTTCTGTGCTCTAGCTTATTTTTTTTGATATTATTAACCATCATGAATTTTATATTATTACTACTTATTGTGAGTATATCTGTGTATGGTTTCTCCATTATCGAAATAAATAAACCTAATAAATTCATATTATGTTCAGACAAATATACACTATGGGCAAAAGTAACCAATATATCAGGTCCTAATAAGGATATTTTTTATAGGGTAGATTTGAAAATATATTTGAAAAATCGTAGGAATATTAAACAATCTTTACATTTTGTTGATTTAGAAGAGTTGACGAAATATGATATTTGGAATCATTATAAAAATAAAACATTTATTTCCGTTTATTTTAAGTGTTCAATGAGACATAATTGGAATACTATTCACTTAAGCCCAATCTATTACACAAAAGTGGATAAGCCACGGTATATATATTACCTATTGGTCTTATCTATTATCGCAATATCAGTTACATTGACTTATCAAATAAAAAGTAAAAATTGAATTTTGGGGATCTAGCTTCTTTTTTTTGATTTTGTTAATCTATCTTTAGCAATATTCTTTAAGAATTGATAAAATCATTCCTCAAGGAAGAAATGAAGCCGAAAAGGTCAATCCAACACTGTGGTAGAGGGGTTTGTAATATACTCCAATACCATCCAAGAACTCTAATTAGTTTAGTAAAAACATTCTTTGCTCTGATGCTTCTACTGAGTCATATAGGTTGGTATATAGATTCTCAATATCCAAAATTATGTGATAATTCAGAGCAATATATCGGTGCTATAACTCAGGTTTTAACTATCGGATCGAAATATCAATTTACGGTAGATGTTTACTCTAAAGATGGCACAAATTTAGCAAAACAAGCAAAAATCTATAATCTTGCCAATGATGATTTATTGAGTGATACAATGGTCTTGGCATTTAATACATCAACTTCTGTTCCAATCTATCGGCGTTGTAATAGTCCTAAGAATAATGGTTATTTTCTGCATAGACAAAGTGAAGAATTAAAACATGGTCATAGTATTACATTTCTAGTTATATCCATACTTATCACATTAATATCATTGGGTCATATTCTAGTGGCACTTTATTCTGATTATAAATATTATCCACGCCAGGGGGGTATCGTCCCCCCTTCGACCTCTGTCTCCGACAACGGAGGAGATTTAGGGAAGAACAATCAACAAAAAAGGGAAATTACTCAAGGAGATAATACTGAAATGAGTAATATATCTTCAACAGAATCAGTATAAATTTTTTCATTAAAAAATAAGTTAATATTTAAATTATTTTGGATATTATTCTTCACAAGGGTATAATAGCTTGTGGGAGATAAGACTCCTACAATTTAGACATTATGTCTACGAGCAACACTGCCAGAGAATGGTTTGTATTTAATAATAAAGGAGAGAGCACCAGAGGTAATCATATCTCCCATAGCACATTGAGAAACCAGAGTACGATCACGTAGTTCACCAGTGTGGAAACCATTAGCCTGAGTAGTAGCATTAAGGTTAATATTAAATGTACGGAATGGTTGTTCAAGACTGTTGTTAGTGGCCGGATCCAGAACAGTTTGAGCATTAAGATCATCAGTGAGAACACCTGGTGTACCAGTAAATTTACGGGGGTCGGTTGCAGGATCACCAAGACTTGTATTCCTCTGAAGACCAACAGCAACAGATTTTCCTGCAGTAAGATTGGGGTCGTTAAGAGTACCACGTCTACGAACGGATAGTTCTGTCACAACATTTCCCATAGGAAGAACGAGGGCAGTTCCAAGAACCTTATCTACAATTGCTACACCATTACCAGTATGAGGAAGAGTATTAGTAAGAGTGAATGGTCCTTGTACTCCAAAAACAGATTGTTGAGCCATTTTTATGATAAATTATTATTTGTATGATTATATAATATAGAAAGAAGTTTTTATTTTAAATAAATTAATAATTAATATAATTTGGAATGAAATAAATAAAAAAGATTATTTTATTTAAAATAAAAAGATATTTCTATATTATATAATCATACAAATAATAATTTAAACAATGGAATTTAATTGTCCCTCCCTTTACACTGTTACTGTTGTAAATACTAGTAATCAAACACTTATTAATCATAATGGTTATTGTATTACTTCCACTGATCCTGCTTTTGGCAGTCTTGTTATTGATGGAGTAACAATTGATGGTGTTGGTTCCAATCCTGGGGTTGGTACTTGGGTTCTTTTTGCCGGTCAAACTGATACCACACAAAATGGCCTTTTTCAGGTAACTCGTGTAGCTAACGTCGCAAATCAAGTCAATTGGCAAATATGCCGTGTACATCCTGGAGGATGTTTATTCTTGAATATGTTATTCTATGTAAAACTAGGATCAACAAATATTGAAACATTATGGTGTTTATCATTAGCTCAAGAAAGTGGAGCAAATGTATCAGTAATTACTACAGGTATAACAAATCTCACAATAACTCAAGTTACTATTAACTAAGAGTATATTTATATTTTTTTTATAAAACTTTTAATATATATTATATAAAATAATGGTATTTAATTGTTCTCCTATTCATAGTGTATCTGTGGTCAGTACTTCAAATATTACACTAATTAATCACAATGGCTATTGCATAACATCAACTGACCCAGCCTTTGGTGATCTTGTTATTGATGGTGTTACTATTAATTGTGCTGGATCTAATCCAGGTGTTGGAGACTATGTTCTTTTAACTGGCCAAACTGACACAACCCAAAACGGTCTTTTCCAAGTTACTCGTGTAGCAAATGTTGCAAATCAAGTAAATTGGCAGATCTGTCGTGTTCATCCAGGCGGTTGTTTATTTATAGGAATGCTCTTCTATGTTAAACTAGGCACCCTATTTTCACAAACTTTGTGGTGTCTTATAACAGCTATTGAGAATTCTGTTAATGTAGGAGTAATAACTACAGGTATAACAGAACTCACAATAAATAAGGTCTCTATTAATACCCCAGAAGCATTATAATTATATATACTTTTTATCAAAAATAAAAATAATAAAATAATGGTATTTAATTATCTTCAGTTAATATGGCATAAATTATCAAAACATCATAATATTAACTTAATAACTTCCACTGATACCCAGTTTTTGTATTGGTATAATAAATGTTCAATCATTATCTCAAGAAAATGGGGCAAACATATCAATAATTACTACAGGAATAACATGAATTATTGTTAACTAAGACAATATTTATATTTTTTTAGTTAACAGTAATAAATAAAAAAAGATTATTTATAAAATAAAACTTCTTTAATATATATATAATTAATTACAATAATTAAACATATTAATAATGTGTGATTGTGCTAAACTTGTTGTTGTTGATGTAGCAAATACATCAAATCTTACACAGATTGACCATAATGGTTACTGTGTAACTTCCACTGATCCTGCTTTTGGCAGTCTTGTTATTGATGGAGTAACAATTGATGGTGTTGGTGTTAATCCCGGGGTTGGTACTTGGGTTCTTTTAACTGGTCAAACAGATACCACACAAAATGGTCTCTTCCAGGTAACTCGTGTAGCTAACGTCGCTAATCAGATTAACTGGCAAATGTGCCGTGTGTGTCCTGGTGGTAAATTGATTCTACACATGTTATTCTACGTTAAGCTTGGTTCAGTTTATGCTCTCAGTTTGTGGTGTCTCGACGATGCAGAAGAGAATTCTGTGAATGTTAGCATTATTACTGCTGGTATCACAAATCTTACTATCAACCGAACAAGTATTATTGGATCTGTAACTGATGGATGTACAGATGTACCAGATTATGTTCTAACATTTACTGCTGGAGCTCCTCCAGCACCAGCAGATTCTCTTACTATTGCCAATGGGGCTGCTCCTACTGGAGCAGAAACTTCTGAAGCTCTTAATGATATTTCAGCCAAAGTAAATTCCGTTTTGGCATGTCTCAGACAACTCAACCTGCTTCAAAGTCCTCCTTAATTAAATTAATTTTTTTTTTCAATAGGAAAACTTAGGAAAAATTTTAACTTCTTTATAGTTATATCGTAACGTGAAACAATAATATGATGCAAGTTTTTAATGTGACTTTATGTAAGAAATATTTGAATAAATATTCACAAAAATATGTAACATCGTTTTATCCAAATCACAATAATGAATTAATTTATTTATTAAAAAAAAACAATTATTCTAATATGGAAATATCTCTTAATAATACATATAATTATCTCTATAATAAAGTAAAATTGGCAATTAATATAATTCCCAAAAAAGTATTAAAAAATAGTGCTAAAATTTTTATAAAAGAATTAGTGAATAAGAATAATAATTTGCTAGTTGAATGTGCAAAGGATAAAATATTTGTTGGACATCCAATTAATGGAGGAATATCTCATAAATTATTACTTATTACCAAATTAGAAGAAATTTTAGAGAACAAAAATAACCCCTTATATAACAAATTGAAAATTCTATATGATCATCGTCATAATTTTTGCGAATTTGAAGAAGAATATGAAAATTTACTGCCTTATGATAGAATGATATTGGTTGATAAAATAAAAAATTACATATTGCCATATTATCATGATTTTTATACATATCCTATACCTTTAAATATCCAAAGTGAATTGGAAAGCAAGAAATTAAAATTATTGTGTCATTTTAGAAAATTTGACAATGATAGTATATTTTATACTCTTAATATAAAAGTTCCTGAGATTCGGAGTGTAAAATTTAATCGTGGAGGACGATTTAAACATGTTGTAGAAATAAATCGTAGGAAAAACGTAGCAAATGAACAATATGAAAAACCACCTAAACATCCTATGCGTAAAGCTCAGTTTTATGGGGGTAAAAAAAAATACCATAGATTATTAGCTAGAATTGGTTGGGCTTTTGGATCAAAAAATAAATCATTATTATCTCGTCCACTGGATATACATATATTTGAATCAACAAAACCAAAAAAAATACAATGGCATCAACGAGTTATTGTAAATAAAAAAATTAATGGTAGTTCTTCCCTCAATCTCCTCCGTTGTCGGAGACAGAGGTCTAAGGGGGGACGATACCCCCCTGTGCAAAGCACCAGTGTGCAAAGCACCAGTGATAATAGTGTTTTAGATCCAAATGATGAGAAAATATTAAATAAATATTTGGGAACAAATGAGATTAATACAGGATATAGTTTAATTGGAGGAAATCCAATAAACAAAATGGTAATTTATCGAAAAGAAGAATTAGATAAAATTTTTATTCATGAAATGGTTCATATTATGAGATTGGAGAAAAATCTATTTGATAATAAAATACTACAATTTTTCAAAAAATATTTAAAATATGATCAGTTTTGTAAAGGATCATATCAAAGTTGTAATTATTCTGAGCGAACAAATGATCAAGTAATTATGCGTATAACAGAGGCTTATACTGATTTCTGTGCGGATATAATTAATATGTTTCTTTATGCCATTGAAATAGGAACAAATGAAAAATTTAGTTTGTCTAAAACAATTGATCTGTTTATAGACTTTTTATTTATTGAAATAAATTTCTCTCTATTTCAAACAGCAAAATTTTTAACATATTTTGGTTTTGAAAGTTATTATGATATTTTTGATGTATCAATCAAACAAGGAATCAATGAATTTTTGGGAGAGAGATATTTTAATAATACAAGCTATAGTCAGGAATCAAAAAAGAAAAGTTTTTCAAATTTTTGTATAATAAGACAAACAACTTGTGCTTTCTCCTACTTCGTTCTCAGATTAATTTTATTATTAAACGCTGAGGAAATATTTAAAGTATTAAATCAAACTTTTGCATTCCCAAATGGAAACTTACATGAACACACTACAAATTTAACTGACTATTTAAATCTAGATACAAAACAAAAAGGGAAAAAAATTCAAAAGATATTAATTAAGGGTTTGATAGATAAAAGAACCGATTTATTTAGTACGAATCAGATTATTAATCTTTACATGGAACTAATCAGATTATTAAAAATTGAAAAAATGGGTATTTCAGGTGAGACGGTTGATATTTTAAAATGTGTTAATCAAAATGAATGTAGTATTGATGATGGATTAATGCAAACCATGCGTCGAAGTATTATAGAATTTGATTAAAAAATTGAACGTTTTTTTTGTTAATTTATTCTACGTTTGAAAAGCTAATGTAACTGACGAAAATGGACAATATTACTGATATTATATCTAAACAACCTATAATTAGAATTGGATTAATAGGTCATGTGGATGCTGGTAAGTCAACTCTTCTTGGGATTCTTGCAAAATTGAAAGATGGTGAATTAGATGATGGAAACGGTTATGCTCGTTCTAAAATCCTAAAATATCCTCATGAAAAAGCTGAGGGGAGAACATCGTCAATAACTAAGGAACATACAATTATCGATCAACAAATAATTGAGTTTGTTGATTTGGCCGGACATGAAAAATATCTTAAAACCACAATGACTGGTTTATGTGGACATTGTGTGGATTATGTAGCCCTTCTTGTAGGTGGAAATATGGGAACTACAAATATAACAGAAGAGCATTTTAAAATTGCAATAGGGTTAAGAATCCCTATATTTATAATTGTAACAAAAATAGACATAGCGCCAGAACATATATTAGATAAAACAATGAAAAGTATAAGATATATAGTTAAAAAATATGCCACTAAAAATATTGTTATGAATCTTAAAAACATGGAAGATATAGATAAATGTATTAGACAATTGAAGATAACTAAATTCCCAAGGATTGTGCCAACATTTAGTATTTCTAATAAAACAGGAGAAAATTTAGATTTATTGAAGAAATTCTTAAGTATATTGCCAAATAAATATGATTTTAAAGATATTGATGGCGAAAATAGATTTTGGATACATCATATATATTCTGTATTAGGAATTGGTACAGTTGTTTATGGTGTTGTAATGAGTGGAAAAATAAAAAAGGGTGAAAAAATAATGATTGGTCCTTTCAATGGAGAATTTAAGACAATTATAATAAAATCGATTCATAATGATGATCGCAAAGACATTAATGTATTAAGTATAGGAAAAACTGGTTGTTTAGCAATAAGAGCATTAGATTCAAAAAATCCTATTAAAAAATCTCAAATAAAACGAGGATTAGTTATTACTAATAAACCCCGTTGTTATTATGAATTTACGGCACGAGTTTATTTATATCACCATAGTACAACTGTTCGAGCTGGTTTTGAGGCTATGTTACATTGTGGGACAATTAGACAAAGTGCTCGATTTATAAATATTAAACTACCTAACTTCACTTCTAAAAAGACAAAAGACACTAGTCCAAAGGTTTTAAGCGAATCTACCTCAGAAGAAATCAAGACCAGTGACTTGCTTAGAACAGGTGATGTTGGTATTGTACGTTTTCGATTCATTCATCATCCAGAGTATTTGGAGAAGGGAATGAAATTAATGATCAGAGAAGGCAAAACAGTAGCTATGGGAAGAATTGATATATTGCATGATTTAAAGAACAGGATATAATTTATATATGTAAATTTACTACATTTCAAATGACTCTAAGAATAAGTTTTGGTAAATTATCTTTTTTAAATAAAGCCATTAATCCATCACCATTAATTGATATTCATGACACCTGTTATATAAAATGGAATGATAAATGGAATGATAAATGGAATGATAAATGGAGGTTATTAAAAAATTCAAGAAATATAAAAGAAGATTTATTTGTTAATAATACAAAATATGGTTATGAAATATTGATCAAATTAAGACCTTACAATAAAGAGGAAAATCAATTTATTTTTATTTCTGATGATTTTTTGAACACTATTATTGGATTTTATTCCGATATTAAAAAAGAATATAAACAAAACCCTAATAAACAAAATAAAAAATATTTATTATTGGCTATATGGTTAAAGCAATGGTGTAAAACTTGCAGAAAAAAATTTAATAATAGGGCATTTTTGAGTAGTGAATATATTTGATTAAGTATTATATTTGGTATTTATGGTGTCAATTGCGAATTGACAAGTAGAAACTAATTTATCTAAATTATTTACAGAAAAAAATCTAATAGTTGGCGAAATATTATTTTCACGTTCTATTATTTTATATTTTCTTAATTTATGTATGATAAAAGGACATTCGTATCTGAAATTTTTAACAATAAATGTATTATGTACCGTAAATTTAGAGGATAACAAATCTGGCAATGGGGAGAAATAAAGTTGATAATAATTCTTCTTAAATTTTGGATGAGATACTATTTGTAGATATGCATCAACATTAGAACTAAATGTATGAGATATTGGTATTGGAGTATATGCAAATGTTTTTTCATCGTCAGTATCACTATGATTGGGAGAAGGGGATGTGGTACGACTATTGGTTTTTTTTAGAAATTGAGAACTATATCTATTAAATTCTCCTTTAGGCAAGCTACGCTGGCCGTGAGGATCCCGGAGGGATGTTTTATCGTCATCATCAAGTTTATCAGTTATTTTTTTGTCTAAATTTTCAAGTAATTTTGCTGGCGTAAGATCATTATCATCAAATTCTAAAAGATGTAAATTCTTATCATCAATATAGGGTATACCAGCCATGTATTACAAAATTTAATTATATCTATTTTCATCATATTAAAAACATAAAAAACCCGAAGAAAAATTGAACAAAATATATATCAATAAGTAAAACTCATCTATAAACATTATTCTCCAAAAAAAAGATGAGTAAATCGACTTTTAAAGTAATCAAAGATAAGCACGTCACTATTGAGGAAGTTCAAGTAGCTCTTAGAAAATCTGGATTAGAGGGTTGTGATCTTATTATTGGTACGGATTTTACCTATTCAAATACTTATAATGGCACAAGAACTTTCAAAGATCCCCAAAATAGACCTATAAAAAACCTTCACAATGTTAATCCTGATTTTATGAATCCGTATCAGGAAGCGATATATCTTATTGGTCAAACTTTGGCCCCGTTTGATAATGATAATTTAATTCCTGCCTACGGTTTTGGTGATGCTACAACTAAAAATCTCAAAGTATTTCCCTATAATGCAGGTGGTGATAAATGTAAAGGATTTGCACATGTTCTACAACGTTATAATGAAATTGTAACAGGTGGTAATTTGAATATGAGTGGTCCCACATCCTTTGCTCCTATTATAAAAAAAGCAATTAAAATCGTCAAAAAAGAAAAAAGTTATCATATTTTGTTAATTGTTGCAGATGGTGAGATAAGTCGTGGATGTCTTGAAGATACTAAAAACGCTATTATAAGAGCAAGCAAATACCCTTTAAGTATTGTGGTTATTGGTGTAGGAGATGGTGGAGATAATGGATGTGCTTGGCAACAAATGGAGGAATTTGATGATGGATTGCCTAAACGTAAATTTGATAATTTCCAATTTGTAGAAATGGAAGCAATCCGAAGAGAAACATCTAATTTCACAGTTGACTTTTCGATTAATGCTTTACAAGAAATACCAAAACAATATAAACAAATCTTAAGTTTGAAATTATTGGAAAAAGTTCAAAAACGTAAAAAGAAAAATAAAAAAAAATCTAGGTCTTAAAATTGAAAAAAAATAAACATTATATTTTTTTTATTGTGTTGTGTAATTCTTTTAAAAATGAATAATACAAAATTGATAGGTTTGGGAGATAGAATGAAACAATATGAAAAAGTAACAGAATTAAAAATCCAAAATGATAGACCATTAATAGTTCGACTTGATGGTAAATGTTTTTCAAAATTTACTAAAGGTTTAAAAAAACCCTTTGATAATAATTTAAGCAAAGTATTTATTAAAGTTTGTGAAGATCTTTTACAACAATATAATCCAGAATTTATTTTTCATCAAAGTGATGAAATTAGTTTAGTATTTTTCCAACATCAATCCACTTCAAAAAAGATAAAAGACACAAGTCAAAATAATGAAGGTTGGTGTTATTTACATGGAGGTAGAGTTCAGAAAATTAGTTCAATTATGGCTGGATTTGTTAGTGCACGTTTTAATTACTGGTTATGTTCCTCCGGATTTCCAAACAGTAATTATTCACAATCTACTCTTGATAGAATGTACTCTGGTCGTGCTTATTTTGATGCACGGGTATTTAATGTGAGTAATGAAATGGAGGTATATAATTATATCTATTGGAGGTCAATTCATGATTGTCAGAGGAACAGTATATCTAATTTAGCCCGACAATATTTCTCTAGTAAACAGATTCATCGTAAAAATACAATTACTCAGAAAAAGATGTTATTAGATAAAGGAATTGATTGGAATAAATTTCCTGAAAGTTTTAAATATGGAATATTTTTAAAGAAAAGTAAATATATCTTAAATGAAAAAACAGAAAATGAATGTATCCGAACCAAACCTAAAATATTTTATCTTAATTTATCAAAAGAAAAAGAAATTGACGCTGTCTTACAATTATTTAAATCTAAGTATTTTAAATGATTAAAAATTGAAAAATTAATATTTTTAATTATTTACAGAATTTAACAATGAATTATTATATTAGATATAATGGAAAAATATGTGCCACAAATCAAATGACATCAGGTGATTATATCAGAGGATATGATAATAAACCCAAAAAGGTTCGATATAAAAATATAAATATTATAAATAACAACGATAAAAGATGATTGTGTTTTTTTTTCGTTAAAGAGGATAGTTGGTTATCATTTAAAATAACAAATACTAACACATCGTATTATTCAAAAAAAAATATGAGACATATATTAGTGAATATTTTACAAATATTAAAAAGAAAACAAAATATTTTTTGATAAAAAGTGATAATATAAAACGAAAACAAATTAAAAATATATCATTAATTGGAATTAAATGTGTAATTTGTTTTTTTTAAATTATTCAAAGAAATTATTGTTAAAGGTCATGAATCCGTAATTTTAGCAAATTTTGTTGTAACAGAATAACTTTTTTTTTATGCAAATATATATATATCAATGTCAAAGAAGTTTATATATTATCCTGATCGGCATGATCCTGCATTTTATGAAAAAATAACTAAAAAGAAAGAATTTTATCTTTATCGACAAAAAAGTTTCAAAGGTGATAAAGATAAAATATGTCAGCCAAAAAGAGAAGGTACTGCGTTTAAATTATTACCTCAGCAACAACTTCTCAAGAATTTAATGTCTCCAAATTCTCCTTATAAAAATTTATTAATTGTTCACGGAACAGGATCAGGAAAATGTGTTCATTCAGAAACGAAGATTTCTATTTTGGATGGTTTTTCCCTTAATTCATCCTTTGAAGTATCAATTGAAGAAATATGGAAAAAATATAAAACTACAATAATATTTGATAATAATGGAGGACATTGGTCAAAACCAAAAAAAGATATATATGTTAAATCAATAGATGAAAATATAAATACCATAATTTGTGGCAAAGTAAAAAATTTATATCGTCAAAAAATAAATGAGACAATGAATATGCTTAAATTGGCAAATGGAAATGATATTATTATTACAAAAATACATCATCTTTTAGGAAATAATGGTTGGACAAATAATTTTGAATTAAATCAAGACATTAAAGGAATTGTAAAAAAAAATAATGAGATTATATCATCAAAAATTTTATTTTTGTATGAATTTCATTATAATGGATATGTTTATGATTTAGAAATAGAAAAATATCATAATTATATAGGAAATAATATAATATGTCATAATACGTGTACAGCAATTCAGATAGGTGAAAGTTTTAAAAAATACTTAGTAAGAATTAATGAAAGAGTTAATAAAGAATTAATTGATCTTAGGAATAAACCAACAATTTATGTAATTGGTAATGATGCCGCTCAGAATAATTTTAGAGATGAACTATTGGGTCTATGTGCTGGTAATATATATATAACAAAAGACGAATCAAACCAACTTGAAGAATTACGTAAAGATCCAAGTGATGCATCAGTGGAATTATATAAAAAGAAATTACGTGAATATCATAAACGTTTAACAACTCGTAGTCGTGGAGGATTCTATAGATTTTTAGGCTATCGTGATTTTCAAAATAGAACCATTGGTGAAAAAATGAAAATAGATGGAAGACCTATACGTGATTCTACTACTGGAAAATGGAGAAGAAAAATAAAGGAGCCATCAATAAAAACGGTGGATAATTGTTTAATAATAGTTGATGAAGCACATAATTTAGTAAATAGTAGTGAACCGAATGATTATGCCAAAGCAATTATAAATATTTATAAAAAATCCAAGAATGTTCGATTAATATTATTAACAGCAACACCTATAACACATCGTCCTAAAGAGATTATAGAGATGTTAAATATTATTCGTTTAGATCAAAATGATCCTCCTATGAAAGCCAGGGATTATATAAAAAAGAATAATTTATTACCTGGTGCTGAAAAATTAATAGCTACTAAATCACGAGGTTATATTTCCTATCTTCGAGGTTATAATATTTACACTTATCCAGAAAAAATAAATATGGGAGTTTTGCCAAAAAAACAAGGATTTAAATATACAAAACTAGTTTTATGTCCAATGAGTCCTTTTCATTATAGAACTTATAAAGATGTTTATCATGGTAAAATTCAGAAACATGAATGGAATTTATTAAACATGGTATTTCCAAATCCTAATAATTCAAAAATTGGTATTTATCGTAACTCAGAAATATCAAATTTGGTAAATACACCAGTTAACTTTAAGAAAAAATATGGAATCAAGTTTGTGACATTACCATCTGGTGACAGACAAATTTCTGGACCAATTTTGAGAAAGAATAATATAAAAAAATATTCGGATAAATTTTATACACTATTGAACAATATTGATGGAGCAGTTAATGCAAATAATGGTCATATTTTTGTATATTCAAAAATAGTAGAAGGGACTGGAACCCGTCTATTAAAACAAATTTTATTAATGAATGGGTATATAGAATATTCATATGGAACTTATACTGATACAAAAGAATTGAATTCGTCAATGTATAATGATGTAATATGTTATTACTGTGGGGTAACAGGTAAAAGACATAGAGCTTATATTAATAGTTTAAGATCGAGGAAAAAAAAGCCAGGAGAAAAGATTCATCAATATTATCCAGCACGTTTTATAATATTTGATCGTGATACAGAAAATAGGATTATTAAAAATATTATAGATGAATTTAATTCCGAAAGTAATGTTGATGGTCATATTATTAAGATAGTTGTTGGATCTCCTAAAACACGTGAAGCAATGGATTTTAAACGTGTTAACTATATTCATATTGTTACCTATCATGACAATTTTGCCACTATTGACCAAATTATAGGCAGAGGTGCAAGACATTGCAGTCATGCGGATCTTGCTGAGAACAAGAGATATGTTAAAATTTATAGATATGTGTCATCACTACCAGTATCAGTACCAAAAAACATTCTATCATATGAGGAAGAACGATATTTAGAAGGAGAAAAGTATCATATAGTAATAAAAAAAATAGAAAGAATTTTAAAAAGTACGGCTATTGATTGTGCATTAAACAAACCTGCTAATATTTTCCCAGAAGAAGTAAAAAAATATAAAGATTGTGAGACAAAAAAAAATCATATAAAATGTAGTCCATTATGTGATTATACTAACTGTGATTATAAATGTCAATATGAATTACCATCAAAAAGTCCCTTGAAATTTTCTGATTTAGATACCACAACGTATGACATATATTATTATTATCAAGAACAGAGAAAATTGAAGAAATATATAAAAAAATTATTCAGAAAAAATATTGTTTGGACCTTAGATGATATTATTTATAATATATTTCATACAAATCCTATACAGTATAGAACATCGAATATTAAACGTAAATATTTAATTAAAGATCCCAAAATCAAGCATCTTATACCAAATGCTATCGCAATTAATAAATATTATTCTGATGAATCCACCATAAGTTTAGATATTTCATTAACAAAAGATAGAGATAAAATGAATTATATAGATATAAAATATATTTATTTAGCTCTTAATGAGCTAACAACAACAAAACAAAAAGTTAAGAATTACTTTGGCAATGAAGGATATATTATTGAACGAGGACCTTATTATGTATTTCAACCACTTGATGCAATTAATGATACATTACCTTTAGCACAAAGGAATACTCCATTATTTAAATATGATCAAACAGAAATAAATGTGGATACTTATATTAAAAAATATTATTCATCAATAGATGAAATTCAAAAGAAAATGGATTATATTGAAGTTAAAAATAAAATTATGGATATTCCCATACATAAATATTCATTAATAAGCAAACTGATTGGAAAATTAAACTTTAATAACCAATTAATGTTATTGGAAAATGCTATAGAGATAAGTCAATATTCCAGTAAAAAAATATCAAAAAAAAATAAAGAATATACCAGGAAAATATTTAGATTTTTCCAAAATTATTTAATAGATAATTCCAAATTTTCTGGTAGATATGATTATAAAAGATCACGTGAAATTGTAGACGAAATTTATGACGATCCTCATAGAAAAATAATAGGTCATGTTTTAACTCCAGATCCAAGGTGTTATATTGGTGGTAAATGGATTGCCTGTATTTATGAATTATTTGGAAAAAGCAGAAGAGATGTTATTAAAAAATATAAAAATAATAATTTTATAATTGGATATGTTGATAAAACTAAACATGGTAAGATGGTATTTAAATTAAAATATACAAATCCAGATGTTATTATGAGTAAAGATAAACGGCGTATATTTAAAGGATTTATTTGTAATCAACACAGTAATAAAAAAGAGTTACTCAATATTGCATCTGAACTAGGAATTGATAAATTAGATAAAAAGAGTACAATTTACCATATTTGTAGTAATATAGAAACAAAACTTAGGGAAAATGAAATAAATGAAAGACATAATAAATCAAATGTAAAATGGTTTTATGAATATATTGAGTTAGTTAATAGAGAAAATAGATCACAATCAAAAACAAATGTATAAAATTAATATCTTTATAAGGATATATATACAGTAACAGATGTGGTTATTAATTGTGATTGTGGTAATAATATTATTAGTTATTGGTTGGTATACTATTAGTATTAAAACTGAAAATTTTTGTGGTAGTTGTGTGGGACCGATTGCATATAGGTTTAAATTTGGTGACCCATTTTACAGATATCAATATGAACAACGAACACGTTATCAGAAATACCCTAAAAGAGTTGATTGGATGAATCTTCAAAAAAATCAACGTGAAACTGAGAAAAAACAAGTGGAATATATGATTGAAAAATGGATTAAAGTTTTAGGTTTAAATGAATATGGGGACCCACCATATACAAAGTATCCTAATGGAAATCCATTAGTAAACAAATTGACAAATAATATGATGAACAAGTACACATATATAATTAATAAACATTCGGACAGACCTTGGGAAAACCTAGTATTCGCCGGAAAAGGAGGTTATTAATAAAATTATACATTTCCTACTCCTATCCCATCCCCTAAATCTTTGATTTTCCCTACCGGCTTTTGCCGGGCCCACGCGACCGCGAATTCCAAAGGAATGGACGGAAATGTTAATATTTATTAATTTGTTTAGTTTAAAGTTTTTTTTTTATATTAAATAAATATTGAATATTAATTAATTCAGTTATTCTTATTATAGTAATAAATATATGATAAAATGGATTTAAGTCTTTTAAGAAAAGAAAAAATAATTACTGAACGAGTAATTGTTAAAGCAGATGAAATAGATAACATTAAACAAATAATTCTATTAAAAACAAAAAACCAACTTAATGGGAAGCGTCATCGAGAAGGATTTGTCATAGATGTTAAGGAAATTATACGAATGGGTGATTTAGTTATAACCAAAGACCGATTTAATGGTCAATATCATGTTGATATATCTTTAAAAGCCGAAATTTTGAAGATAAGACCGAGAGATTTAATTTATGGATGTAAAATAAAAATGGTGACAAAAGCTGGTATTTTTGCAGAGAATTGGAATGATAGAATAAAAATTCTGATTCCATCAGATGAATTATTAAATTTTGATTATCATTCAAAATATAAGAAAAATGACAAAATTAATGTAGAAGTTATTGCACAACGATCAACAATTTATGATAATGAAGTTATGGTTCATGGACGTATATATTATTATAAAGTTCCATCACGTCGTAAACTATTAAGAAAAATATCATACCCTATTTACTCCAAGTCTAAATCATATTCTCCATTACAATTAACAGAATTAAAATTTAATAAAAATCCTAAACTTTTTGATAAATCACAAAAAAATGTAAGTCTTGGATTTCCATGGGGTAGTAGTTTGGAATATTACATAAATGTTAAATTAGAGAACCTTGATTCATTTTATCGTAATTTGCTCAATCCATATCACGATATATCTAACTTAAACACAGCAGATATGATTGAAATTTTCAGAACTTTTAAGTTTTTATTACCAACTTCTCGTCAAAAATTAAATATTTTTGCAAAAGTTTATTCTAATAGTGACAATTTAGATTATAAATCCGCATTGGATAAACTAACAACCAATTATACTTTAATTAAAGAACCTAAAAATAAAATTAATATTGGTATATTTGTACTTGGTAGTCAACGTCATCATTTAGAATTAATTCTATATATATTAAAATATAAACCAGAAAAGCTTGTAATTAACTTAGATATTACTCCAAATTTATTCACAGCGGAATGGTTATATTTATTATCTCATTTGTACAAAGGTCTATGGATGTTTAAACCTAGAGTAAGTGATCAATTATCATTACGATATTATTTAATTGGCAATAGGTGTCGAATCGGTAAATTTGATAAGAGTATTATTAAAAATATGTTTATATCTATTAAGGAAATATTAAAGAAAATAACAAAAAATAAGTATATTAATAGTATAATAATTAATGTAGACTTACCTTCAGAATTTAAACAACAATTAACGCATTTTAATGAATACACTTATAAACTTTATATGGAGAAATATCAGGAAATACTAAAGATATCAAAAATGGTTCATAAAGATAGTCCAGAAATTACTGAATATAAAAAGAAACAAAAAGAAATATCACAGATTTGGACCAATAAATATATTAGTGTTTCAAATTTAGACAAAGTCAAAACAGATCAAAAATCGAAAAAAAATAGTCTAAAGGAATAAATATAAATAAGAATATTCAAAATAATCTTTTATTACACTTACATAAAAAATGAATTGTTACAATAGAAAGAAATTAGTAAATGATATTAATAAATTACCATCAGTAATTCATGAACAAATTTTTGAATTAATATTAATAAACATTCCAGATATTGAATATAATTCAAACAGTCAATATACTTTTGTTGATCTTAGTTCTATAGATAATGATGTGTTTAAAAAAATAGAGGCCTTTGTTGAATTATGTAATAAAAATTTAAAATACGATGAAGAACGTAAGTTTCTTTGTGAAAAAGCGAAAGATAATATGGATTGTGTTTTTACGACAGATTATGATTTAAGTAATTTTATTAAACCTCGAAGTGGTGTTAAAATTACGGATCCAATTAATTAATTTAAAGATAATTTTTATATTAATACTTATTATATTTTATACAGTTTAAAATAATTGAAAAATAATACCCTTTATTTTTTGATTATCTTACTGTATAACCTTATCTTTTAAATGATTACATTTAATAAAAATGAAGCAAACTATATTTCTGAATTAGTGGACGAAATTCCTAAAAGAAATATCCCAAATATTGAATATGAGCTTGAAGTTCGTATTAGAACTATTAATATGTCAACTGGTAAATCACATAGTGGTGTAACATCTAAAAAATTTAATGAATTATTGAGTAATAAAAATCTATTTGAATTCGACTCCCGAATTGTAGAAAAAACATTAATAATGAAAGAGAGTGAAACATCAAATGATAGATTAATTTGTTATCCACAAATTAAAGATGAAAAAGGAAAAACGAAAAAAGTTTATATGGCAAAAACTGTTTTACGTAATAGGATTATAGATCGGCTTGGAATAAAAATATCTTTATCAAAAGAACGAATTTTACCTAAACCAGAAGGTAAAAAATATCATTTTGTTCGTTATCGAATTAGAACCTCAATACTTAGTTATAATCAAATATGGAGATTTGATTTTACCCATATTTTTGAAGGTTATTTAGAAGATGAGGGTATATCTCAATGGTATAATAAAGTAAAAAAATCCAATATTCCTAATAAATATGAAGTAGAACTAGAATATATTGGAGATATAATTGAACCAGAGCATATTGTTAACTCTTTAGATTCATTATTGGAAAAAATGGGATTTGCTAAACGTGTTGAAGAAGTAGAAGATACATGCTATAAACATGATATCTATGATGGTATAAAAAATGTAATGAAAAATGAAAAATTTAAAATGCATTACAAACAAGATAGTATTAATTTTCATAATATCATTGAAAATGTAAAAACACTACAAAGATATAATTTAGACTATATTCGACGTAATTCATATCAGATAACTGAAAAAGTTGATGGAGAGAGATATTTATTGTATATACATACAGAAGGACCAAATACATTGAATGTTAAATTATTAGATTCTCGTGATAATTGTCACGTACTTTTAAATCATAAAACAGATGTTCAAGAATTAATTGACATTACACCAATTTTAATAGATGGAGAATTGTTTGATACATTTGAAAATAAAAAAATATCACTTGAAGATATTGTTAATAATATAAAAAAGATGATCAAATCTGAAAAAGAAACCTGGGAGATGAAGGGTAAGAAAAAGAAAATAAAAACATTTTATGGATTTGATATTGTTATTTATAAAGGTAATGATTTAACGAAAATTCCATTTTCAAAGAGATTTTCATATTTACAAAAAACATCTAAATTTTTAGAAACGATATTTGACAATCAGGATTTAAATTATCAAATAAAGAAATATTTAGATTTTAATAGGGAAAATGTTAAGGAAATAATAACAAAAAAAAATAATTATTCTGGCGACGGGATAATCTTTGTTCCGGTTGATCAAACATATTATAATAATAACACTTACAAATGGAAACCAACAGAACTGAACTCAATAGATTTTTTATCTAGAATAGTTAATGATGATACTCGAAACAAAATTATCACACTTCATTTATATGTTGGAGTCAATAAAAAAACATTTGAACGCATGAGATTGAAACACAACAAAGAATATAAACGTATGTTTGGACCAAAATATGATAAATCAAATTTTTTCCCAATTGAATTTCAACCTAAAGATTTTCCTTGTATTTATGTAAATAAATTAAAGTATAGATCAAAGAAAAATGGAGTTTATGTATTAAAAATTGGAAATGTTGAAATAACAGATGATTGTGTTTTGGAAGCAATTTATAATTTCCCAAAGAAAAATAATATTCTTAGCGACTCAAAAGAGTCGTATGAGCCAGCTGAAGCTGTAGAAGAATTTAATCGTTGGGTTGTTTTAAGACTTCGAGAAGATAAAACAGAAAAATATAAACAAGGATATTTATTTGGAAATAGTTGGTGGACTGCAATTAATAATTGGAAAACGATTAAGAATCCAATCACTATCAATGATTTAACACCAGAAAAATATTATATTAAAAAATATGGAAAAACTCAACAAAAATCAAAAATTGATGGTATGAAAAAATTTCATAATTATATCAAGTTTGGATTATATCTTAAATATACAAAAAATATAGAATTTCTTTTAGAATTAGGAGGAGGACGAGCAAATGATCTTTTTAAATGGGGAAAGGCTAACATTAAACATGTTGTTATTATTGATGCAGATAAGGATGCTTTAGAGCAAGCAGTCAAACGTAGAAAGCAGTATAAATATACACGACCAAAACTTACATTAATACAGGGTAATTTACAAACAACACGAATATCAAAATTATTGTTAAAACCATTCTTTAACACAAAACTAAAATCCTTATTTAATGTTATTGCATGTCAGTTTGCATTTCATTATTTTATCAAAGATATTACGGTATTAAAAAATATAATACATGAAATATATAATTTATTAGATGTAGATGGATACTTTATTTTAACAGATCATGATGGTCAGAAAATATTTGATTTATTTAAAAATAATAATATTGGTTATAATGAATCATTATATATTACTTCAAAAGGAATATCAACAAGTTTTAATAATACGTCCCAACAGGAAACTTCACAAGATAACCAAAGATTATCTCAAAAAGTGAAAGAAACAAGTAACTCATCTGATTTGTTGTTTAAGATGACAAGACAATACAAAGGAAAAAAATTACAAAAAGCCGGTCAAAAAATATCTGTATATGTAGATTCGATTGGAATTGAACATCAGGAATATTTGGTTAATTATGATGAAATTATAAAATTAATGACAGAAAAAAATAAATTTATGGTGGTTGAAGATAATACATTTGCATATAAATATGATAAGTTTGTTGAAAGGAGAAAAATAGAATTATCTAAAGGAGAAAAAATATTTAGTTTTACAAACAGATATGTTGTATTTAAAAAGAACTTTATAAAAGATACTAAAGTTAAAAAATCAAGAAAGAAATTTATTTAAGATTTGTCAGTATATCGGCGATGTAATTCATAAGCAATACCTACACTAGCTTTTTTACCATCAATTTCTTTATTTCCTATTGCAAATGTAGTAATTACCATATTAATTACCATATCTAAAGGTGCTGTTGGATTTTCAATGAGACCATTAAAAAGAACATTGAAATTGTCTGCAATATAACTATATTTTTTTTTTAATTCATCAACATTGATTTCTTTATAAGGAATGTTGTTTAGTTCTTTATGAAATTTAGTTATATCATCAATCAATTGTTTTTTATCTAATTTAAGTATTCTAAGGTTGGTATTAACTGGTTCATTTGTTGTATTAGTAGTTTGGTAACTCATTATAAATCTAAATCTATATAATTTATATTAAAAAAAAATTAATTTTTTACCGAGGTTTAGTTAAGTTTCTGTTCAGTGATAATCTCTAAATTTTTAGGAGGAGGAATTTTGGGATTAGAACTAGTTGCAAATAATGCCATATTTGGCCGTTTTGCTTCCTGATTCATTACATATTGGGGTTGATCAACATGTTGCAAATTATTCATAAAATTCATAAATGGATGGTGCATAAAAGCGGATTGTAACCCAAATGGAGCCATACTACTATAAAAATCTTTGAGATTGGAATTAGCGAAGATAGCTTGCATATTAGGATCCATTTTTGCCAACATACTATAATCAAACATTCCACCAGGTACAGTTGTTGAAGTAGGAAAATTTTTAGAAAAATCTACTGATCCTAGACCAGCTGTTGCTGCCATTAATCCAGTTGCTGGATTTTTTTCTTGATAAGTACTATAAAGAGGTTGGCTTGGATTTTTTTGAGGAGGTCCGGGCATATTTACAGACATTGGAGCCTCACCAAGTTGTTCCATAATTTGTGGATTAGGTCTTTGAAATTGTGCTGTACCACGAGTAATGACGGGCATATTCAGAATGGGGTTTATACCCATTAATCCTAGTGGATCATAACTAGTCATTGAATGCATATGAGACTTACGTTCAGCTTTAGATCTGGACTTTTTATGTCTAGAACTTCTTTTTCTGCGTTTCTTACCACCCTTATTGTGATTGCCTTTGTATTTAGTACTCATTTAGAATTACTATATTACTTTATAATATATTATATTTTATAATAATACTATACATATTTTATTTCTATTCAAATCGATGCTGAAATAATTTTTGTTTATTAATCTTTAGATAGTATATAAAAGTATATATATTATTAGTGATAATGAAAAGTATTAGTAATTGTTGGGGTAAGTCTTCAGCTTATCAAGCAAATATTGATAAAAAATTATATGAAAAATTGACACGTTTGGAAAACTCTCCATTGGCTGATGTATTTTTCTCCAGACCGAATTTAAATTTAATTCAAAGTGAATTAGTAAAAACAGTCAATTATATGTTAAAACGATTTAATCCCAAAACACAATGTTCAATCAGTAGACAAAGTGATCGAGAGGTAATGTTATTAATGGTTGAATTTTTCCGGTTTCATCAACAAATGCTCTCAACTGCTAGTAATTTTTATATTGGAGATAAATCTTCGGTTTATAATCAGGTTCCAGTTCCAGCATCATTTTTATTTAGTGATCCATCTAACTCTTATATCCCTGGATGGTTTAAAAATGATAAAGATTTATCGTCCCATTCCTCTAAAAGTTCACAAGAAGGAAGAGGATGTAATAGTTTAGATACTTTTCAACAAATAAAAAAATATAATACGGATACAATACCTCAACGTTGTATAGGAAATAAAAAATATTGGTCTGATTTACCCTTCTATGATCCAAGTAAAAGTTTAGAAGAAAAGACAGTGGCACTTAATAAGAAATTTATAGAATTTTTGGCACCTAAAGTGATTTATGAAATCAGAAATCATCTCAAACATCAATATTTCTTAAATCAACCTTATGCATGTCTACAGGATTATGGTGCATATTCCACTAATAGGAAAAATAAAGGATTACCATTATCTGGATATTTCAGTGGAAAAGATAAGGTATATACACCTGATTATAATAAATATAAAAAATCAATTGAATTTCCTCAACTTGAACAAAATTGGGCACCAGAGTATTACAATTGTGCACCACCTCCAAGAACTCTTGAAAAAGATCTTATTAACCCCGAAGTTACGTATGGTTCTACAGATATTCTCTTTCCAAGAGCTAAGTTCGAAAAAATAAATAAAAAAAGACGAGCCAGAGCCTATAACACGTCGACACAAACCCAAATGTATGTTCCTAATTGATAATAAATTTTTGTAATTCTAAATGAAAATAATGAATTATCAAAAAACATATTTTAATATATCCATAGTTTCTATTTTTGGTCTTGTTGATTCATCAAAACCATCATAAAATAAGTAAACAATTTGTATATAATTATTTTCTAACTCTTTAATATTCATTGATTTACATCTTTCATAATTAAACATTTGTTGTTTATTGCATCGCTCCGCGAGTTTCCGTCCATTCCTTCTGAATTCCCACCCGACTCAAATGAGTCGGTAAGGATAGCAAAAAGCTAAGGATGGGGATAGGAGTAGGAAATGTATCTTTATTACATTTAGGACTATTGACGTCAATCATATCTTCAAGTTTATGATTAAGACAGTATAATCCTTTTGATTTATTCTTATAATTAAAACTTGGACATCTATTACAACCATCATGTTTACATTTAGGACGTTTAACATTAATCATCTCCTCAAGTTTATGAGTAGAACAATATAACCCTTTTGATTCTCTATTATAATTAAATGTTGGACGTTTATTACAATCATTTTGTTTACATTTGGGACTTTTAACATCAATCATTCTTTCAAGTTTATGAGTAGAACAATATAAACCTTTTGATTCGCCGTAATAATTAAAAACAGGATATTTTATTTTACAATTTTGTTGTCTACAACCTTGTTTGACTGTATTTTTCATCATCTTAATAGTTATTTTGTGTTATTTCTTTATTTTTCACAAAACTAAAAAATCAATTTATAACTCTCAGTATCATCTGAAGATTAATTTGGCAATAACAATCATAATCTTCAATAGTTGAAACGTCCCCTATCTTTGGAGGAATCGAATGAGATTTGAAGTTTTTACAATTTATCCATTTTATATAAGCCATTAATGCTTTTGTATTTTTTGATTTCAAAATATTTTTTTGAAAGCATTTTATGCAATTTTGATTACACCTTTGTGGATGACATCCAGAATCCATTAAGTTTTGAAAGTGTGTGTAAAAGGAATCATTATTTTTTTATCCTTAAATATTTTATTCACTTTTTTTAATCAACATCTGATAGTTTTTTTATTTTAGCAACATATGTGTTAATTATAATTGTATCGATTACATCAAGAGGATGTTGATTAATAATAAATTTGTCAACAGATTTTTTTTTGTTTTTGAGTATTTCTTTGGACAATTGTTTTTTATTAAGTTGAATATCTAAACCTATTTTTTTACCTAAGATAGTTAAATTTATAGTTTTTTTACTCCTATTAATAAATGCTTTAATAGAATATTTTACGCTAATAATTAAATTATTATCTAAAGTCTCCACATTATATTTTTTAGTTTTGTATTTTAAATCAGGTAATTTCGATTGTGATTGAGATATGTCATTAAATAATTTATAGAAAAAACACTCATTTTCATATAAAATATCTTCAAAATTGAACAATAATGGTAAAACATTTTGCATAAAAATTTGATCAATAGGCGAATAATCTAAAGATCCCCCTCTTTGAGAAACTACTGTACAAAATTTTTGATTATTTTCGGGTTGGGTAGTTGGGATCTGAATAAATTCAGGATTTATTAATTGATGATATGCCTGATTTATTTTTTTAAAATATGCTTCATATTCATTTCTTTGTTGAATTGATAAATGTTGATTTCTGTCAGGATGATATTTTTTGGCCAGTTGACGATATGCTTTTTTTATATCATTTGACGAGGCATTATAATTTATCTGTAAAATATCATAACAATTCATTACAATAATATTAATAAATAATTTATTAAATTAAATACCAGCGCAGTTTCATTCCCGTAAGGGAAGCAAGAGAAACATTATTTTAATATTAATAAACATGCGTGTTTATTAGAGAAATATTTAAATAAATATAATTATCATTAATTATAGAATGGATCCATTAAATAAAGAAAAGAAAAGAAAACATCATGTTATTTCACAAACTCATTTGAATCCTTTGGATTCTTACAGTAGAAAGAAATATAGTAATTTAGTATTATGTGGGGGAGGATCAAAATGTATAGCATTTTGCGGAGCTATTAAATATTTAGAAAATTTTGATATGCTTCCTTCTATTGAGAGAATTATAGGAACATCTGCAGGTGCATTAATTGGATTATTGTTAATATTAAATTATAGTCCGGCTGAAATAGATGATGAAATAGAAATATTAGATGGTAAAAAAATATTTGGTCCAAAAAACAATATTACATCATTTTCATTTACATCTTTACCTCAAATTATTTATAATTTATGGTATTATAATGGTATAAATAGTGGGAAATATTATCATCAATACTTAAAGTCAGTTTTTTCAAGAAAGGGTTTATTATTTAATATTACTTTTAAAGAGCTCTATGATCGGACTAAAAAAGACTATACTATTGTAGCAACACGTTTGAATGATAGTTCAATGGTAATTTTTAATCATATTAAAACTCCCAATTTATCAGTTATAGATGCTTTACGAGCATCAACATGTATTCCATTCATATTTTATCCAATAAAATTGGGTGATTATCTTTATGTTGATGGGGGTCTTAAAAATAATTTTCCATTAAGTTTAGTACCTAAAAAAGGTAATACAATTGCTTTAAGATTAGAGATTGATTATGAAGATTGTCATCTTGAAGAAATGACATCTATTGGATTTTTATGGTTTGTAGGTAGAATTTTGGATTCTCTATTTTCAAATTCATGGGCTGATGAAAGTTATATACGAAGAAAACGAAATATTGACATTTTTAGAATAAAAGTTCCAAATATAAGTTTTATAGATTTTGATATAAATTCTCATACCAAGCAAATTCTTCGTAATGCTGGATATGATATATTAAATCATAATTTATTAGATAGAATTAATTAATTTACTATTATATAATGGATTTAACTTTGTATAATAATAAAAAGTTTGATTTTGATAAAGAAAAAATCAAGGAGATAAAAAAATTTACATTATTGGGTAATGTTTGGGCTTATTGCAATAAAGTAATTGATGGGGATAGTATTCAGGTATGTTTTTATATTCATAATGAGATATTTAGATTTTCAGTAAGATTGGATGGAATTGATACACCTGAATTACGATCAAAAAATATAAAAGAAAAAAAGTTTGCTAAAGAGATTAAAAAATATCTTAAATCAATGATTGAAAACGATTTTGTTAATTTGGAATTACTTAAATTTGATAAATATGGCAGAATACTAGCAAATGTTTATTATAACAATGAATCGATTAATAAATTGTTAGTTGATAGAGGGTATGCAAAAATTTATAGTGGAGGCACAAAAGAAAAATGGTTTGAATAATTAGTTTATGTTCGAATTATTGATAATTAAAAATTATTATTATAATATATATTATCTAACTCAATGGTAACTCGTAGATTTATTGTAGATTCAAGGGATCGAGTACTTGATCATAATTTCGTCAGTACCAATACGGCCCAAGATTTTGTAATTCGTTTGCCAGAAAAAATTACTAAACTTACATTAGTATCATGTGAGATACCGTTAACATATTATGTTTTTAATGAAAATTATCAAAATATTGTTTTTAAAGATCAAACCAATACTTTTTATCTTGCCATTATTCCAGCAGCAAATTATAATATATCGAATTTTCTTCCAATTTTTAAGACAACTTTGGAGAATGCAATAAATTTAAATTTAGGAGTTGGTACATGGATTACTGATAATCCGGGTGCAACATTTACAGCAACTTTTGATGAAAATACTAATAAAATAACTTTAGAAATTGGTATAGTGGTAGGAGGAATTCAATTCATTAGTATTTCTGATCCGGATAATCCTCTAGGAATTCCATTAGGTTTATTACCAGGTGATATTGTTGGACCAAATCCAATTTTAAGTCCTATTCGTAATACATTAAATAATACATCACGTTTAATTGGTTTAAGTCCAGATACTACTACACCAGATCCATTAATAACAACAGATGGATTTCCTTTAGGTGTAAGTTTTGCATTTGATAATGGTGCGCCTGGTGTTATACCCAATAGTGTTAATTTAAGTGGAGAAAACTATTTATATATTAAAACGGATTTAGCAGGATTAAGTAATATTCAACAAGCAATTGTTCCAAATATAGATGTGAATGAAAATGATTTAACTACAATTATTACAGCATTTCCTGATAGAGGTATTATAGATCAATTACAAATAAATCAAATACCTTTTACGTTTTTAAGTGTAACATTTACAAATCCTCAAACAATATTTTTATCAGAATCAACTAATGAGATTAATTTCCGAATTACATTTCGTAATAATTTACCAATTGATGTTAATGGTGTGGATTTAAATTACACAATTGATGTTAATTAAAAGTTGAAATAAAAATTTATTAGTATAAAGTTTTAGTGATATATTACTAAATAGTATATAATGGATTTTATCAGTTACAGAAAGTTATATATAAAAAAAATCATGGAATTATTATTAAAAGAAAATTGCAAAAAAGATATCAAAGAATTAGCAAAAGAAGTTGAAAAAAAAATTTTATTAACTACTCATTATGAATGTAATAATTATGGTGAGATAATCAAAGTACAAGGTAAATATTCTAAAAAGTTTATTCAATTATATGAAAATAATATGAGATCCTTTTTAGTTAATTGTGACAAAAATAATTATGTCGGTAATATCAATCTTATTGATAATTTAATGAATGATGTGTTCACACCTAAACAAATATCTGAATATATTGTTGAATGTCCCCATATTCTCTTTAAAGACAGAAACAAAAAATATTTTGATTATATTGAAAAACAAGAAGAAGTTGCATATGATAAAAGTAAATTAGCTATAAATTCACAATATAGATGTAAAAAATGTAAAGAAAATAAATGTGTTGTTAATCAAGCACAGTTAAGAAGTGCAGATGAACCAATGAGTACTTTAATAACATGTTTAAATTGTGGAAATCGTTGGCAAATGAATTAAAAAAATGAATAAAAAGTAAATTACAATTTATTTTTTTGATAACTATGAAACAAATGCAAGAAGTATCTGATATAGAAAATAATTTAATACAAAAAGGACCTACAGATGATCCCATTTACTTACTTTTCAGAGATTGGTATATTGAAGCCATAAATTCCACCTTTTTACATGATTCAGCACAAAGTCATAATACATTTCTTAATAATGTATTCAATTATAGTGTTATTTTAGCCGCAGCAATGGGTGCATTTATTGCTGGTATACAATTAGTGTTTACACAATTGAATATTACTATTGCCATTTTAGTTTGTACAATATTAATACTATTTGTAAATTTAATTGCTTTTGTAATGGGGGCAATTAATAAATTTAAAGATTTTGGAGAATTAGCAACTAAACATGGAAATAGTTCTAATGAATTTAAAAAATTAAGTGAGGATATTTTAAAATTGTTTACTCCCCTTTCATCTGAAGAAGCTGAAATTAATTTAGCAAATGAGAGAAATTTTATGCAAAAGGAAATAAAATTTTTCAAAGACATTGCACCAGGAATTCCGGGTGTGGTTTCAAAAAAATTCGAAAAGGGGAAAAAGAAAAACTATAAATATATAGAATTAATAGAATTATTTGAAGCAATACGTTTAGAAAATAATGATTTATTTAGTCCAATACATAATCATATTGTAACTGATAATATTAAAATAAATAATAATATTTTATTAGATAATTCTGATAATTCTGATAGTGGACTAAATATACCCGAATTACAACAAATATTTGATGAACAAAAAAATTAAAGTTTTTGTGTAATAACATTAAACAATATTGTAATATCTTTCTTTTTAATTGGACAATTTAAGATAATATCAATTCCCATTTTGTAAAGTTTATTTTTGTTTTTGGGATTTGTTCTTGAAATGGTTGAAATTCCTATTAAAAATATTTTTTGTTGAGTTTTCAAACTTTGAATATTATTGATAATTTTCAGTAATTGTGTATTTAATCGGGTAATATTTATAAAGATAACAATTGTCATATTAGAATTGTTATATTTTCCTATCCCCAAATCTTCGATTTTCCCACGCTCAACGCGTAGCTTTGAGCTAAGGATAGGGACCTCACGCGACTGCAAAGCTGTCGCTAAAGGTATCTTTTTCTTTCCATTTTTTCTATCTTTTCTTTTGAAATATGAACTAAAATTAGAAACTGTACATGTATCAATATGAACGTCAGGGATTACTTTAGTGATAGTATTACTCCATAGTTTTTTATTTAATTCTTCTTTTTCTATTATGAATTTTACCATCAAATTTATAACCTTTATTTTCCAAAATTTTTTCTTCAGAGGAAGATGAAGATTCACTGATATTATCTAATATCTTCTTACTAAAAATCTCTACAAGAATATTAAATAATTGTATTTTGTTAATATTTGATACTTTTAATATGTAACAATTAGCATGAGATTGTTCAATAGAATTATCAGTTGTAATTCCTATTATGGGGACCTTAATATTATCAAAATTTAATTTTTTATAGATATTCAAGTTTATAATACCAACATCAAAGTCTTGTTTTAACAAATATTTCCTTCCTTTTCTTTTATTTTCACACATAATTGGTTTTAAATTTAAATCTTGAAGATTTTCCATTAAAATTCTGCTATTTAAGTTACTTTTTTGATCATCTAAAACTAATATTTTTCGATTCTCAAATAAGTTTCCATATTTTTGCATTGATATATCAATACCAGTTGTGTATATTTTAAATACCATATTAAACATTAAAACTACACTTTTATTAGTTTGATAACTGTAATTAATATTGCCTTGCATCATTTTTATGAAATATTTACTAATTAAAAGATTTTGACTGAAATTTACAGAAGTATATTTATTAGCTGATCCAGAGATAAATGTTATGGAGTCTAAATCTTTGTCAGATAAAAATTTTAAATATTTCAGTAATTTCTTACCTTTTGAAATTTTTTTTATATGAATTTCAAATATTATATTAGATAACTTTAGTGTATTCATGCCATCAATTTCTAATCCACTGGTATTACGAATATTGGACTTGACATAAATTTCAACATTATTTTTGGTAAATTTGGACATTAAAATAATGAAAGATTTAAATATATACTTCAATTTAATAATATCACCTATTAAAAAGGGAATTATGTTATAATCAATATTATAAGTGGGATTGGTTGATGGTGCGTTTTGTTTGATATAGTTAACAATTACATTCATAAATTCTCTTAAATCGAAATAATTATCTTTAATTACTAAACGTCTCCTTCTAATTAATTGTGAATAATAATAATTATCAATTGAGTCTTCTGTATTGGTTGTCGTTTCCTTTATATTTGTTATATATTCAATCTGTTCATCATTCCAAGAAAAATCCGATATTAGATCGATTAACCCATATAGTGAATTAAGTTGTATTTTTATATTATCATAGAGTTCTATGTCACTTTTTTGATTAATTAAATTTAATAATGATTCATAACGTTTAATTTGTGATAAATTTGCAGATTGGACTTTTATTGTTATTAAAATATGTGTATTATCATTATTTCTATGACAATTTATATAATAATTAATGTCATTAACAGAATAGTAAAAATTTGAAAATTGTTGATCGATTATTTTATTTTTAAATGAGTCAATTTTATACAATTTGTTCCAAATTATTTCGAATTGTGAATTACTTAACATAATCTTAATTGAGGTTGATTCAATATTTAAAAAACCAATACCTACATTAATATTTTCAATTATATCTTTTATTGATTTTCTGTTTTGTTCAAAAAACATACATATTTTATTATTATCACATTTAAAAAGTCTCAAAGTAATACTTGATCTATGTTTAATTACATGTTTGATTGTAAATACTCTATTCATACAATCATTTTTTACTGGCGTTTTGTACACAGATTCTTTGCACATATTTTTTTTTATTATTCGTTTTACTTTGTGATATTTTACTAAATTTAAACTTTTTAAAGTTATTTCGTCATTTGGTATTTTATTATTTTTAAAAAACAACTCATTGGCATTTTTATTAATTTTGACACATTTTAATTGGCTTATTTTTTTTATATTATCCCATTGCCATATAATTAAAGGTACATCTTCGATATTTTTTAAAAATAAATCCATATATATATTTCTTGGATAATATTTCATTTTTAGATAATTTTCTGTAATAAATCTTTAAGAAGATCTTGATTAATTGGTTTTGTAATATAATTATTAATTCCTAATTTTGCGAATTTATTTCTATCTTTTTTATTAGTTACTGCACTTAACACTATTATTTTATCCAATAAATGATGATATTTAGTTTTTATTACTTTAGCCACACTATAACCATCCATTACTGGCATTATAATATCCAAGAAAATAACATTATATTTATTTTTATTCTTTTTAATCATCTTTAATGCCTTTTTACCGTTTTCAGCAATATCAATATTTACATACCCTATCTTGTTTAGAAGTTTTTCAGCAACTATTTGATTAAAAGTATTATCTTCCACTATAAGAATATTTTGCGAATGTATTTGAATATCTAACAATTCACTATTATTACTACTACTATTACTACTGTTATCATCTTGACTATCACTTTCGAAGGAAGACTCACAAAGAGTGTCGCTAAGGCTATTATTGATTTCAGTAATATTTTTATTGTGACTGGTTAAATTTTTTTGTGTTTTTAAATAATTGTCATTTATAGTTTTAAAAACCTCATATAACATCATTTTTTTAATAGGTTTAAAGAGTTTATAATCAAAATATTGTGATTCGGCTTGTGTTAATTCTGTTAATGATGATATAGCAACTAAAATACACTTTGGTTGTAAATTACACACTCGTTTTGCAAGTGTTATTCCAGACATACCTGGCATACAAATATCAATTAATAATATATCGAATATATAACCACTTTCTAATAAAAGTAACGCTTCGTCACCACTACCACACATAGTTGGTTTAATTTTCCATTCTAATAAATATTTAAATAATATTTTTCTATTAATTTCCATATCATCAATAATTAAAATATTATAATGTTTACATTTATTTATTATTGTTTTCTGGATTTGATTTACATTTTGTTGATCTTTTTCAACCTTAATAATAAAATTAAATGTTGAGCCATAACCTTTTTTGCTTTCTACCCATATATGACCATTCATTAATTCCACTAATCTTTTGCTAATTGCCAAACCGAGTCCAGTTCCACTTTCAGTCCTAATGTAAGATTTATTTAGTTGTGTAAAATTTTCAAATATAATACCTAGTTTATCCTCTGGAATTCCAATACCAGTATCACTAACACTGAATAATAAATCATATTCTGAATCAGAACAACTATTTACACTTACACGAGTAAAAATTGAACCTTTGTCAGTAAATTTAATTGCATTTAATAATAAATTTCTAAGTATTTGTCCTAATCTTTTAGGATCTCCAATAATAAAATCAGGAATATCTGGGCTAATGGTAAAATTAACATTAAGTTTTTTATTGTTTGCTTGAACTATTATAACATCGTGATTCTCCTCCATACATTTTTTTAAATTAAAAGATATTGGTTCTAAATTTAATTTATTAATTTTTAATTTAGAATAGTCTAAGATATTGCCAATAAGATAATGTAAATGTTTACTGCAAGAATTAATTATCTTTACATATTCAATTTGTGAAGATGAAAGAGTTGTATCTCCTAAAATTTCTGTGATACCAAGAATTCCATTAAGTGGAGTGATTATTTCGTGACTCATAATTGCTAAAAAATTATTTTGTGTATCAGCCAACCTCCTTTCTACTTGTAATGTTTGTTCAGTTTTTAATAATGATTTTTCAATTTCTAATTGTTTTTGGTTAAATCCATAAATTATACTTGTACATGCGACAATAAATGGTTGTAAATATTTGACTATTTCTGAATTATAACCACCATTACGATTAGCTAATCCAAGAACTCCAATTAATTCATCTTGTAAAATCAATGGGATTCCCATAAAATTTTTTAAATCAAAATGATCAGCTGGTTGTTTTTTACATTTATTTCCTCTTGAATCATTTTTTGGGTCATTAGATATTAGAATTTCTTTTGTTGTAGTTATCACTCCTAAAAGATTATTGGGATTGCTAAAATCCATTATGGAATGTCCCTTACAAGGAAGTATTTTTATTTTTTCTGAATTTGTTCCTGATACAGCCCATAGACGACTAGATAATTTTGTATCATTAATTTTACGAATTTCCACAATAAATCCATATTCTGATGATGTTAATTTAATAGCCTCATCTAATATTTTTAAACCAGTTGTTTGAATGTCTTTATTATCAATGAAATCTTGATAACATTTAATGATACTTTTTAATATTAATTTATCTTTCATAAATTATTCAAATATAATTATTGTAAATAAAATAGATAATTATAAATTTTATTTGACATTTTTGATCCTATTCTTTTTTGATTTATTTTGACATCACTTAACATTTCCTTTTTTTCTTTACAAGTTTTAAAACTATTTATCAAAATATCAAATGAAGGATATAATTTAGCAATACTATTTGCCGTTTTTAATGAAATTCCAGGTATTATACATAATTGATGTATATATGTAATTTTTGGTGTTAAATTTTTATTTTTTTTAACAGAAATTCCCCCAGCTAGAATAATATTTTCTAACTGTTTTTGTTTAGTTGATGAATTAAATCCATATTTTTGTAAACAACGAATTGTTTTTTCTAAGAATACTAGTGTATCATTAAGATTATCTGTTTGATATATTCTAAAACCATCCCTAGTTTGCATATTAACCATTGCAGATTTTAATGTACTGATGGGCAAACCTTTGTTATCGGCAAAGCTATTACTTTTGTTTTCAATTAGATATATTACTCTACTAATATCTACGTTTCTTCGCCTCATTTCTTCCATAATACGTATTTTTTGAGATCTATATCGCCCATCTTTAATACTTGCGGCTAAATCATACTGAGTTTTTCGTTCAATTATAAATACTATTTGATCATTATAATAGATAATAATATCACCAATATCCAAATTTTCTAATTCTATTGTAAAAGAATTAGATTTTTGAATAAGTTTAATAAGGTCTTTTTCACGATTATCAATAATAATTTTAATGGAATTCATTACACCATATTTATGTTATACATAAAATTCTTTAAACTTTGATATTTATTATATTACTTTGTTATATATATAAGAAGGTACTTTTTCTGCGTTAGAAAGTGAATATTTATAAATATAATGACAACTGTATTAACATCAACAGATGAATATATAAAATCAGATAATGCTAAATTTCATGATTTTATTGTGAAAAAATTTTACAAATATAAAGAGGATATGAAAAAAGTTCAAGAAAAAAATTGTAAATTTTATAGAAAATCAACAACAACATGTGGTAAAAAAACAGTATCTTTATTTCCTTATCAAAAATTAGTAAGATCGTTTATAAATGACAAAACGCCATATAGAGGTATATTAGTTTATCATATGTTAGGTAGTGGAAAAACATTTACGGCTGTATCAGTATGTGAAAATATGAATAGAAAAGTTATAGTAATATTACCTAGTGCTTTGAAGGAAACTTGGATAGAACATATAGTTAAATTTGCTTGTGATAAATATGATATTACGTTTGATGATTGGGTCGCGGCAAAAAAAGCTCCACGATTAATGAAAAAACTGTATAAAAAACTATCACACAAATATAAGTTTGTATCAATAAATGCTCCAAATAGTGCTGTACAACTAAAACGTCATTTACCTCTAGATGATCATTTGATAATTGTTGATGAATGCCATCATTTATCTCATAATGTAATATCAGAAGGATCAAAAAATGGTCGAAAAATATATGATATGTTAATAAATGCTAAAAATATAAAACTACTTCTCTTGAGTGCCACACCATTACAAAGCGATCCATATGAATTAGCAATTACTTTTAATTTACTTAGAGGAAGAATGAGTGTTCCTGGCGAAAAAAAGAAATACGAATTGTTTCCGAATGATTACAAAGAATTTAGTAAATATTTTGTAGACAAAAAAAATTTGAGAATAACTAATAAAAATATTTTTCAAGAAAGAATAAATGGTTTGGTGACATATTATAAAGGAATAAAAGACCCAAACAACATTATTTTTCCTACAAAAATAGGTCCAGAAATTATTAAATTACATATGAGTGATTATCAATGGAGAATCTATTCCAAATTTAGAGAGAGGGAGTTAGACGAGGAAAGAATATTAATACATGGAAAAAAAGATTTTACTGCTGGTCCGTATCAAAAACCAGCTCGATCAAGTTCAAGTTCATATAGAAATAAATCGAGAATGGCCTGTAATTTTGTATTACCATTTAAAGACAAAGATGGAAAAAAAATAGAATATCCAACAAAACCAATTGATAAACATGAAAGAACCAAACTTTTAAACAGAATTAGTAAAAAAGATTTAGAATTTCCAAACATTGAGAAATATTCTCCTAAATTTCATTATATTATTAAAAGTCTAAAAGATAACAAAAAAGAGTTAACTTTCATATATTCAGATTTTATAACTTTTGGTGTTGATATATTAGCTCGTGTATTAGAAGCTAATGGGTTTGTACAATATTATGGTAAAGAGAATACCGAAGGTACTTTTAATGATAAAGATAACTATAAAAGATTTTCAACCCTTTATGGTAATACACCTATTAATCAACGTAGCAATGTATTAAATTTATTTAAACAAACAGACAATAAATATGGAAAAAATGTTAGAATATTAATTGTTAGTTCTGTAGCAGCTGAAGGATTTTCATTACGTAATATTAGACGAGTACATCTATTAGAACCATATTGGCAAGATATACGTATTCGTCAGGTTATAGGAAGAACTATTCGTATTTGTAGTCATTACGATTTACCTCCATCAGAAAGAAAAGTACAAATATTTCTATATTTAATGACATTACCTAAAGAAATAAATGCTATAAAGGTGTTAGGTGAAAAAAGTAATGAATCAACTGATGAAGTGATATATAATCACGCTTTAAGACGTCAAAAACTTTTAGATGAATTTCTCTTAGCAGTTAAAGAAATTGCTCTTGATTGCACATTATTCAAAACTCAAAATTTTGATAAGCAATTGAAAAAGTGTTCTTATTGTCATAATCCAAACATGAAAGAACCAGTATATTATCCAAATATTAAAAAACAATTTATTCCAGGAAATTCAAAATGTATAAAAAGAACAATTGACTATCTTGATGGACCATTTTTAGAGAATAATAAACTTTATGTTTATGATCCTTTTACTAATAATGCATATTTAGTTTGTGAATTAGAATATGCGGGAGAAATTAAATTAAAAAAATTTCCAATCGAAGTAAAATTTAGAAATGGTGATAAAAAAGGTGATATATTACATGATTATAAATACTTCCAAGAAGTCATTATTGTAAATAAAAAATTTAGCCTTTATAATCCACAAAATCATAATACTTATTATATTTCCAAAGGAATACCAGCTGGATACTATGATGTTGATGATAAAAAATTAGTTTTAACACGAGAACCGGATGAAAGTCAATGTTTTTATAAGTTACTTTTTAACAAACAAAAATAATTTTTTTTTTAATTAATATCCATTCTAATATCCACTTGATAATTTTGCCAATTGTTCTGTAGTAATTTGAGTTCCTGATTTTTCTTTAGTAATAATTTTAAATATAAATGAGTTTTGTAATTCCGGTTTTAGAATAAATCCAAAAAATGTTGTGGGATTAGTAGGATCATTTGGTGGAATTGTAGGGAATGGTATTCCCGATGATGCCTCAGGGTTTTCCTGATTAACTGGCGGTCCACCAATATTTGGTGCTAATCCAGCAGCAACAGTTGATGAATCTAATGGAACTGTAAAAACGGTAGTTGAAACCACTAGAACACTTATTCCATCTAATTGTTCATCTAAAATTCTATTTTCAGTAAAACGGAAATAAACAATATCACCAGTAGTAAGATTATGAGGTAACCATGTTGTAATTATAGTAGTACCAACACCACTATCCTGCCAATACCTTAATTTAAAACTATCTTGACCAAAATCTACTAAGTTTCCATTAAAGTTTAGAATATTAACAGTAATTGATGTAATAACTGTCGAAAGGGGTTCTGGAGAATAGTCCCTAAATGCCATTATTGGTTCAACTTCAATATAATTTATATCAGGGGGTGAGTCTAATGCAAATCTTAGTTTACCAAAAATATTTCTTCCAAGAGGAGAACTATTGAAGTATCGTCCAATTACTTCTTCTACTGTTAACAGGAAATATGTATCTGGGGTTGTGGTTGCCGAAGCTTTTAAAATATTTGGAACTAATCCATCCACCAATTCAACCCGAGTAGTACCTCGAATCACATCAGACATATTATTTAAAAAACCAAACTGCTGTTGACTTCTATTTTGGAAAGCAATGCTATATCTGGATGCTGATGGAAAAATACGGATATCTCGATGACGACTATCAATTGATATACTGTATTCTGTGATAATCGCTTCATTTGATACTGTTTGTGCAGTAACATCAACTTTTCCAGGAACTTGTCCAAATGCAGTAGGTATACTTTTACCAGGTGTTAATATTGTTCCTGTACCAGATTCATAATAACCTAGTTTAGATCCAGGCGTAACACGATCAATAATAGTTGCCTTTTTCATACCAAAAAATGTTTCTAAATCTGTGTCTTTTGTACCAGGTTCTAATAATATACCTGTATCTCCTTTATAAAATCTTTCAAGTTTTGGATTATATACCAAATTTAGTTTAGGATTATAAAAAAGATTATTATTGATATTATGAAATGTGCTAGTTTCTGGTCTATATTCTGTTTTTCCACTACTGAAAAAGTAATCTTTTGTAATTTTTTTCACAGGTGTTTTTATAGGTACTCTTTTTTTAGCTTTTATAAGAGTGGCTCGTTTAATTTCAGTTCCAGGTACTTTTGATCTAATACCACGTTTCGTTCCTGTAACTCTACCTCTAAGTATTTTAGACTCTTCGGAAACAGTTTTATCTGGTTTTAAACTTGGTCGAAAGGTAACAATACCTTCAGGAACTGGTGTTGTTGGTAAAAAAGTATCAAAAATGGATTGTTTAACCCTTTTTTCTGGCAAATAGTAATCAACAATCTGTTTAATAGCTAATTTATTTAATGATTCAAGTTTATTACCAGGATATTTACGATAAATTCTTTGCATAATTCGAACAATACTTTTTACAAATTCATTGTTAGGTTTAATGTCTTTTATACATAATTTATTTCTAACATTTTCAATTACAAATGTAATATTTTCATTAGAAAGAAACTTTATATCTTTTGTATTACTCATTACTGATACTAAAGTTTACTATATATACTAATATATTGGATTAAATTTACTATTTTTTACCTAATTTATTTTTTCGGTAAAATTTACTTCTGAATTTCTCCATTACATCATCTGGTGTTAACTGAGATTGTATATCAATATAAGTACGTCCTTTCAATCGTTCAGTAATAAAATACAAACAATAAACTCCACACTCACTATTACCTAATTGATGAGATAATTGTTTAACATGTAAATGTATTGGAACACAGTCATCTTTGCAAATGTTATCTTTTACTTGTTCTAAAAATGTTTTTATTTCTGTTGGTGGATTCTTTCCAACAGAATCAAAGTATTCAATTGTATAAGAACCCTTAAAGTCTTTATTTTTAAAATTCAAATAAAGTGCAACCCAATGTTGTCCGCCACTTTTTAAAGTGCCTGTATTAAAAATAATTCCTATTCTTTTTATTCCTTTTTTGATTAACTTTTTTATGATATTTATATCAAGATTATAAAAACTATATTTTATATAATCAATAGGAAATGGACCAAGAAATTTAAAATCTGAATAAATTAGTTCATATTGTCTCATTACCTTCTCAATATCAAAATTAGATAACCACACTCCTTTATATTTACCATATTTATCTTTAGGTTGAAGAGGCTTAAAAACAGATGTATATATTACTCCTCTATCTTCTTTAGATAACTTCTTTATTATGGGTTCTTCAAGCCAACAAATTTCATTATTTTCACATTTGTTATAAAATTTTTGTTGTAAAACTTTCCATAATTTATATTTAACATTATCCTCACTTTTCAATATTTTATTTAAATTGATTTTATCAGAATATTGGGAATTATAAACATTAATCATAGCAATTAGGTACTTCTTTGGAAAACAGGTAGAAAATGTTTTTTCTTTTTCCCAGAATATTTCTTCTTTCTTTGATAGTTTTTCATGATAAATATTTGGTGCACATTTATATTCCTCATCGCTCCACGAGTTTTCCGAATCCTTAGGAAAATGTATTTTAAATGTTTTATTATCCATTTTTTCAAAGAAAATATTCAAATAAAAAATTATTGATCAATCGTTATACAAATCTTGTATATATTAATTTTAAATAATTAATAAAACAACTATTTAGCAAGAGTGTATAATAAAAATATAAAAAATAAAATAATACATTAATAATATAATATAATTAATTAATTGACATTCGGCATGTCACTATTTAGACTTAAATTTTTTGAGTTTGTTAATAAACCTAAAACAGTTCAAAACTTAGAACATTCTTGTTTGGAATTAGTGAATGTTCTAAATAATAAACAAAAAACTCTTGCTTTATTTATTAAAAAACTAACATTTTGTAACGATGTATACGTGCTTAATATTAATAACTATACCAAACAAATCCAATCTATCAAAATTGGACATCACTCTTGTTGCAAGTATCTCCGATTACTCCTCAATCAATATTTCGTAAAATCAGGACAAATTGTTAATGTTATTGAAGATCTGTTAAAATGCATGAGTTCTTTAGACATTATGAAGAACAAATTAATTAAATATTACATGCTTTATGACTCTAAACCAATGGTATTACGATATCACTTGATGAATAACCCAACTTATCAAGGTGCATTGATAAAATTATTAATGGACATTCAACGTCTTAAAAGTCTTTATTGGATGAAGACCAAAGAAACAAAAATAATTGAAGCATATATGAAAAATGCTATTAATCTCGAGGAAAAACTTGTAAATTCTTATAAGAAAAATCCTTATGAGTTAACCAATTTTGCTGGAAATGCTAAATTTATCAAAGCCATCAGCAAACAAATGTCATTTTTGAAAAAACTAATGAATAATTTCAGTGGTCAAGATACTAAATTTGATAGTCACTACAAACATGTTACATCTCTTATTCATACTTACAAGAAAGAACTAGATATTCCCCCTCTTCTGCTTAACATTAACAACCGCGATTTCGGTTCTTACAAAGATTTGTTACGTAAAAGAGAGGTAATTATGAGAGCTATTAATCGTCAACTTGATATGCTTCAACGTGAAGTAGTAGATATCTACAAACGCGAAAAAGTTACATATGATCCCAAAATTTTTCTTCATACTAATCCTATGCTAGTAAATCTTCTTGGTCAAAAAGAGGTAATTAATAGGGCATTAGTGACTTTACCTATGACTGTTGAATTAACTATTTCTGAGTTAGAAACTTGTCTTACACTTTCAGAAAAAGATGTTAAAGAATGTGTTCGACAACGTAAAATTAAGGGAAATAATCAGGATGAAAAATTAAAAAATACTGGTAAATTAATTAATTATCTCGAACACAAAGAACAATTGGAAAAAAATAACTCCAAAATAAATATGGCTCTTCGAGAACTTTATGAATTACAACGTGAAATTACTAAAGGTACTCAGTTAAGTGAGGCTATTCGTCAAGCACAAATGCGTGAAGCTGCCAGAATTTCAGCCTTTGGTAAATTTGCTCAAAGCAAAATCAATTTAAAATATCAAAACCGTGATCTCGGTAAACAATTATATTATATGCAAGGTGTTGCTAACCAAAACAACCCATTAATGCTTGGAGGTCAACCCGATGCACAAGATATTGCCAAACTTGGTCACTATAATAATATGTTAATTACCGCCCATGAGGTTCGTAGCAGAAATGTTGATGCTTACAATCAATTAAAACTTCAATATGCAAATCAAATTAGAAAGAGAATCGGTCGAGGTGAAACACGAAGTATGGACTCTCTACTTCGAGAGGTATTTGGACAAGATATTTATCAATATGTAATGCAAGAACTCAGAACATGCGCTCAGCTTCCTCTTGATGAAATTAAAAATGTTGGTCATGGTAAATTGTTTGCAGTTGTCGATAAACCACTTACCCCAGCTTTACCCCTTCTCCCTGGAATGGGTCCCGGAATGAGAATGCCTGGAATGAGTCCCGGAATGGAAACTGGAATTGGAATGGGTCCCGGAATGGGAATGCCTGGAATGAGTCCCGGAATGGGAATGCCTGGAATGGGTCCCGGAATGGGAATGCCTGGAATGGGAATGCCCGGAATGGGAATGCCCGGAATGGGAACTGGAATGGGAATGCCTGGAATGGAAACTGGAATGGGAACTGGAATGGTACTTGAGGGAGGTAAAAAGAAAAAGACAAGAAAGAAATCTAAAAAATCGATGAAAGTTGAAGCAACTGTCAAAATCAGAAAGCCTGCAATCTTAAGGGATACTCTTAAAAATGTTGTTTCTGATAAACTTCAAGAACAAAATGTAAGATTTGCCATTTTCCAAAATATGACTAAAAAATTAGAAGCTCTATTTGGTCCTACCAGTGAACAATACGATTTTATTAAATCAGTAGTAAATAATGCAACAACAGATTACAAAACCGAAATAATGAAAAGATATTATGGTAATATGGCTAAGATAGAAAATGAATTTCTCAAAATTGACGTTTGTTCTAACAATATTAAAGATAAACTTTACAAATATGTTAACATATTCCCAAGTTTCGATGTATTATGCCAAATTGTGCAAACTTTCCGTTTAGATATTTCTTCCCTTAAAGTTAACTGCATGGGCGATTGTCTCAATCAATTACTTGACTGTAGTTATACTAGAGCTTATGGTCTGAAACAATTCAAAGAAAAACTCTATAAACATCTCAAAGAACTATATATGGGTAATATTTACCTAATGGAAGCATTAAAGAAATCTACCAACTCGGATGCAACTAAATTAAAAACAGGTGCAAATTTACAACAATTAGTATTGAAATTATTGACTATTTACAAAGATGATATTAAAAAAGAAACTACTTCCCAGGTTGTTGAACAATATTTAATAAATATATTAGATAAAACTATCTCTATTGTTACAACCGATGCTAATTTTAGTATTGAGAATCTTGTCAAAGTATTTGATACTCTTGTATCATCTACAATTACCTATTGTAGTAAGGATGACGACGCATTGAGAGTTGAAATTTCTGATTCAAAAAATAAAACAAGTAACGGAATTTATGGACTTAAGAGTGGTATGGAAAAATACAGACGTTATATTGAAAATATCTATGTTCCAACCATGAAAGGATTTAATGATGTTGAAGAAAAAGGAACAATATTAGAAGCCGCAATTGGAAATTTAACCAACAGAGTAAATGCTGAAGAAAAGAAGAAATTAAATAATATTTTAAATACAATGAATAATACTGCAAGAGAAAATAATGTTGTTGGGGAAACATTGGGTGCAAGTGTAAGTGCTATTAATAATTACATGATAAATTATGTTGATATATTCAAACAAGATGGAGTTTCAAACTATGTAAATAAACTTGATGAAAGATATATACCTATAATTATCATTTGTCAAAAACTACAAAAATTCTTAATATCACTCAATATCATAGGATTAGTTATTCTAAAAAATGATGTAGTACGATTGACAGCCTCTCCTGGTCTATTTAACGAAGATATTTTAACTTATAAATTTAAGGTTGATTATTGGGATATGCAAAAGTTAACTAACTTACATAATCAAGCCATGCAATATAAATTGCAATTTGATGCATTAAAAAGCAATATACAAAATTGTCATCGAAGATGTAAACAAGTTAAGGATGAGTTTAATCATATGATGAACAAAATGTCTCATGATGATTATACTAATTGTACCAATCAAATACAAAACGATAACAGAAAATTGGTAGCTAATAATTTGTTACGTAAAAATCTGAGCAAATTACAACAAACTGTTCCTGAAGAAGCTCAACAGAAAAATATACAAAGATTATATCAAAATGCTTTGCAAATCAAGGCTGATAAAATGACATTATCAGCAAATCTTACTAATAAAATCAATGATGTGAGAAATCTTTTAGGTAGTGTAAAAATTTGTTACAATAACCTCAAAGATCTTTATTCTGCATATTGTAGAACAATTGCAAAAGGTTATGATACTATAATTGATGAATTAAATACTACTCTTATGTCACTTGTTGGAGCAAAATCTGCATTGGAGTGTTTATATTCTCTTCAAGCCACCCCAGGTGCTGCCATAGCTATTAAGGATAGTTATTACGACAATCTCACACAGATGTATAGTAAAGTCTGCCAAGACTTACTCCAACCAAAAGATTATTCTGAGTTTCTAGTGGAACCTATCAATAACTTGACAGATAATTTAGTCAATGTTGTACAAAATGTTACAGATCCAAATATGGGAGTTGTTGCCAGATACAATAGATGTACACGTCAATGTACACAAGTTACACTACCTAATATTGTTAATGCAACTGATGAAATAGAAAAGGACTATGGATTACAATTAGATGTTAAACCATCAACATTAGTTCCTGACTTTATTGCGTTTGAATATGTTTAAAGAGAGTAATGAATCATATAAGGTAAAAAAATTTCTATAATTTTATTTATTTTTTCGTCTTCCCTATTATTGTCTTTAATTTTATTGATTAGATCATCTATTTCAGTATAAATATAATTCAAACTTTGTCGACTATCATTATCAGATAATTTATCCCAAGGATAATCCTTGATAGTTAATGATAATTGGTCAATTATCTTAATAACCTCATTTTTCAATTTATAAATAATTTCTTTTTTAACCTCATCCATTACGTTATAATTATTTAATTGTATTTCAACTTTAAATCAAAAAAAATTATTCATCATTTTTATCGTCGATTGGATTAATACATAATTTCATATTTCCGAGACCACCAACATCATATTCAATTACTAAGGGATATTGATTATGTATATATAATTTCATGGCCCCTCCACCAGAAATATTAGTACATTTTGTAAATGAAATTATATCCTTGAGAGAATACACACCTTGAATGACATTTTTATTGGTTTTTAAAAATTGCATATACTCTGGGGATTCAGCAATTACTGTTTCTTGTGAAGCAATTTCATCATCATTACCATCAACATTACAACTTAAAGTCAATGTTTTATTATAAACCATAATAGATATTTTATTACCCAAATTGTACATATCACGACACGTTTTTTGAAACATAGATGCAGACATATATATAACTGCATCAAATTTACATTTTCCACCATACTCTACTTCAAGAATATCAATATCTAATAATTTTAACATAAATGTTGTTGTTGTTTTTCTTTCATTATTTTCAATTACAATTCCTAATCTATTAAGATCATTTTTATCTACAAATAGAGATAATGTTGAGTTATTATTCAGAGATTTAACTAATTTATAAAAATTATACATACTAATTCCCATATGTAACTGCTTTTTGTTACATTTATAATATTCAAATTTTTTTGAGTATAATTGAAGAAACACTAATATGCCCTTTTTCTCATTCTTTGCAATTATTCGCATTCCGTTTTTATTTGCTTCAATATTTGCTTCAACTAAAATTTCTTTAAGGGCTTCAATTAATGATTTAAAAGCAGTTGTTTGTAAAGTTCTAAGTTCAAATAAATATTGACTATCTTCATCGTCAGAATCATCATCACTACTTTCATCATCAGAAAATTCTTCAGTAAAATTTATAGTAGCAATTTCCTCTATGATTTTTGATTCATCACCAGTTGTATTATTTAGTATTTCATTATTTATTGTTTCCAAAATTGTTGGCTGTTTTTTTGATCGTCTTCCACGTTTTTTAACTTCTTTTAGTACGGGTTGTTCTTCATCAGTTTGCAAAGCACCAGTGTGCAAAGCACCAGTGTGCAAAGCACCAGTAGAAGTTGGATTTTCTTTATTCTCATTATTTTCAGCTTCTACAACTTTTTTTGGTTTACGACCTCGTTTTGCCATTACTTTGAAACTTTATGTAATAAAAAAATAAATTATATAAAATATTAATATTCAGTTCCTTTTATGTTATTTTATTTTAATCTCTTGTAAATTCTTTAAATTGTTTATTGCTTGATTAATTGTATCATTAACTGTTTTAACAATGTATTTTTCCGGAAGAGTATTTTTTTGTGTTTGATCTATTATTATTTTTTGTGTTAGTAATTTATCAGTTGCATATTGAGAGTATAATTTAAAACGTTTATGCTGATCATAACTGCTGATTCCTAAATATAATATACTTTTAAATACAACACCTTTATCAAAAACTGGGATAAACCTTTGTAACTTATAATATTGAACAGTTTCATTATTAAGTAAATTTTTCATTTTTCGGTTATAAATGCCAATTATTCTGTTAACAATCTCCAATTTAATTTTATTAAACAAATTATTATTAATATTATTGACACGTTTTAATGCTTCAGATTGTTCTATTATACCAACATGACTACTCTGATTATCTTCCTCGCAACAAATATGATATTTTGTAATTCCATCTTCAATGTAACTTTGTGATATTACCTTTATTTTTTTATATTCATTTATTACATCATTCACATTAAACCAATTACCCATTTGATTACTTTCCATGAATAAATTATTCTGGTATTCATTTTCTGTTTTGATTAAATTTAGAGCATTTAAATATTTATTATTGATTTTCTTTAGTTGATGCATTCCCATTTGAAATTGTTTATTTTTTTGTTTGATGAATCCATTGGGATCATATTGATTTTTTATTTTATCAACTAAATCATTTTTATGAGTTAAAGCAAATAGATTAAATATTCGAATAATTGCTGGAATATCTGTTAATTTATTAAAGGTTACATTATTATTTCTATCACCTATCAATGCATATTTATTATCTCCAATATAGAGAATAAGTACAAACTTAGAATCAAATTTTGGATTAAAAGTAACTTTATTTGTGGTAGCATTTTTATTATTCACAACTTTTACTATTGTAGTTAATGTATTATTCCTTTCATTAATTCCTTCTAAATTAATATTTGCAAATTTATCTCTAATATGAGCTAATTCTTCTTGCATTAATCTTATTTTTCCTCGTGATATGTTTTTAACCTTAAATGTTGAATCTCTATTCGCATTATAATTTCTTGTATCAAGTTTAACAATATTTGGATCAGTAATATCTTTGTTGTAAATAAATTTACTAGGTTGATTATATGCATTAATTATAATTGCATTAACACCAAGTTTTTGTTCAAAATTATCTAATGTTAATGTACTACCAAATATAGAATCTATAGTTCCAATCTTTCTAATGTTAAATGTATAAGGTATTACATATTGTGGAATGTTATTAATACCACATTCTATTATATTTTTACCCTTTATTTTTTCCACAAATTTATTCAATTTTTTGTATAACCTAAAGATACAGTTAAAAATTTTCTTTGGAACGGTTCTTGGTAGTTCAAGACCAATATCCATTATGTTTTTTCTCCAAGCATTAATAATAGATAAACAAACAGAATCTCCTGCCAAAAATTTAACAAATAAAGTATTTACAACTTTGTTCAATCTATAACAGTATAAATACCAAATGCCAAATCTTCGATGATTTTGAATTTCTACATTCTGTTTTTTATCCTTAGAAAATGTATAGTTATTGATCAATTTATTATATTTTTTGTTCATTTTATTCATAAATTTATTTTCGTCAGCAGACAACAACATAAATTGTGTTTCAAAGTCTTTATTTAATTTTTGTATTTTTTGATTATATTCATTAATATTAACAGAATCTTTTATCAATGGAGAAATTTCATTTATTACATGTTTAATATTTGAAATTAATTCTGTTGATTTAATCAATACAACATTAAATAACATTCTTACAATAGCATATGTATTCATATTATCTAACATATTCTTCATATCTGTGTTTTTTTGTAATAAATAATATGGCCTAATTGATTTTTTAACATAATGATAGCCTTTTTGTAACTCAATGTCTAAATCATTTATCATTTCTTCAAAATGATACTTATTTTTCAAAATTAACAATGCATTTTCTAAATTTTTTTTATCTTTTTGTTGTTGAGGATTTGTTACTTGTTTAGTGTAATTATCAACAATAGAATTATATAATTTTGTATATGTGTTGAGTTTTTGTTTTAATTTTAGTATTACTTTATTTTTGTCTAAACCCAAATTAACATACATTATATATTTTGTGGTAATATATTTTTATTTAATTAATTACTGATTTAGTGCGTCTGAATATATAAATCTAAATTATTACATTAATATATAATAATGCAGACCCTAAAAGAAAAAAGATGTATAAAATGTAATCGAACATCTACTGAGACATTATTTAGTATTATTAAAACTAGAACAGGCGCACGTTATTATAGAAGTCGATGCAAAGAATGTAAATCGGATAAATCAACCAATTGGCCAAAATACATACCTGTTAAATTAGCATATAGCAAAGGAATATCTCTACAAAAAGTTTTTTTCCCAGAAAACTTAAATCCTAACAAAGATTCAATTCCAATAAATACTAATAAATCTACATCAAATTTACAATTTTTCTCTCAAGATCCAACTTTAAAAGATAATTCAATTATGCCACTCCACTCACCACAAGTTGTATCTCCAGGGGGGTATCGTCCCCCCTTCGACCTCTGTCTCCGACAACGGAGGAGATTGAGGGAAGAACAACCAACACCATCTTCACAATCAACACAAATAGCTCTTTCACAACCACAACCAACACCATCTTCACAACCAACACCATCTTCACAACCAACACAAATAGCTCTTCCACAACCAACACAAATTGCGCCTCCACAACCAACACAAATAGCGCCTCCACAACCAACACAAATAGCGCCTCCACAACCAACACCATCTTCACAACCAACACAAATAGCGCCTCCACAACCAACACAAATTGCGCCTCCACAACCAACACAAATAGCGCCTCCACAACCAACACCATCTTCACAACCAACACCATCTTCACAACCAACACAAATAGCGCCTCCACAACCAACACAAATAGCGCCTGCGCCTCAACTTAAAGTTGTTCCGAAAAAAAAATCATTCTCTATGATGAAAAAATTTGTTGATTTAACTGATATGTTTCAACCAAAATCACATATAGTTTCTAAACAGTATCCAAATGAAGAAAATTCATCCCAACATGTTCCTTCAAGGAAGCAATGGAGTGATAAAATCGTTTCCTCCAGTTTTTGTTGTTCAGAAGAACCAAATATTATTTCAGATGAAGAATTAAATATTGAAAATAGAGTTGAGTCCATATTTGATAATATAACAACAGATAATTTAAATGAAGGAGAAAAAGATAAAACTATTATTAATATTATCTCGAACTCCAGTTTTTCTAAAAACCCACAAACTATAAATGACAAAAGTCCTTTATATTTGGTTAAAACCGCTGATTTAAACGTTAAAGTTCAAAATTTAGATGAAACATTTATGAATGAATTAATAGAAAGATGTCGAGAATACAATGATAAAATAGGGACATTCAGAGAAACTGTAACCATTAAAGATATTCGACTATTACGTCAAAAACAAAAAAATAGATGTATTTACAGTGATTATGAATTAGTATGGAAAGATAATGAATTATTTACACCATGTATTGATAGGTTAAATTCAAAAGTTGGATATGTAAAAGATAATTGTCAATTAGTATGTCGACCAATTTGTCTTTTTAAGAACAATATGTCACATAATAGTTTTAAAAAGGTTATCAAATATCTGGGTATATATAAAAATATTAAAAATAGAAAACGATATAAAATCAAAAGATATATGGATTTATCACCAGAGGAAAAAAAATATATTATTTTATTAGCGGGAAATCATAACTTAGATGTTGACAAATTTGAGGCAATCAGGACAACATATCGTGATCGTTGTGTGTTTACCAATATAAAAGTTGCCTGGAAAAAAGGAAAATGGAATACGGCTGTATTAAGTACAGATGGTGATAAAATAACACATTTAACAATATCAAATATTGAACTAATGAAAAAAGTATTGTCAAACACTGAAGTCAAAAAAGTAATACAAAAAATAATTGAATTTAATTCTTAATTAAAGATTACGAATCTTATAGAAAAATACAAATAGCTATTTTTAGTTAAAATTGAATGATTTTTTTATTTAATTAAACGTTTATTTACATTATCTTATAATAATGTCTAAAACCACAATGTGATAGAAATTGTATAGATTATTATAAATCATCATCTAAAGTTGTGTTTGGTATTACAAAACGAATTCAAAGAGATAAATTAATAAAATATGTTTATTGATCCCGATGTAATGAATGCAGAAAAAAGTTTGTGCAATATACAGAGAAAAAAAATGAAAAATCATCCATTCGTGAAACGGACTTCAAAATCAAAGATTTAGGAGTAGGAATAGGACACCAACGCGATTTCAGTCCTATTTCTTTACAGACTAAAGGTAATTATTTTTTATTAAAGATTGCACAAGTTTCGAACTCGACAGAGAAAGCCTAATAAAGACACTATATCTCTTCCGCCTGTATAATCGATATATTCACCTGACACATGATTATGGAACTTAATGGTTGGCAGACTTGATATGTTAAATGCATCGGCAAGCAATTGTGATCCATTTATACTATCATCACAATTAATAACGCCAACTGCGCAAGAGCCTTTGAGACGTTTGGCTAAATCCTTAACAACTGGTGCAAAGTTTACGCAATGAGGACATCGGGGACTATAGTAGATAATAAATCCATCTTTATCACGGAAATAACGATTATTTAATTTAAGATCAACATCACCACTAGATTTTTCTGACATTATATAATCATGAATTAAAGATAATTCAACAATTCCATTAGATCCTCCAAAAAGTCCATTATTTTCACCGCCTTTTAGTGCCTTTTTTTTTTGGAACGTTTGCGTCTACGTTTACGTTTTTTGCTAGATCTACGACGTCTACGCTTTTTTGTAGATCTGCGCTTACGACTAGATTTACGTTTCTTGCTGGATCGGCGACGTCTACGTTTTTTAGTTGATCTACGTTTACGACGGGATTTGCGTTTTTTACTGGATCGACGTCGTCTGCGTCTTTTGGTAGATCTGTTCTTGCGACGAGATTTACGTTTTTTACTGGATCGACGACGTCTACGTCTTTTGGTAGATCTGCTCTTTCGACGACGAGATTTACGTTTTTTGCTTGACTTACGACGTTTGCGACGTCTACGACGTTTAGGTTTCATCATTTCTTCTTCTGTCAATTTTTTCTTAGATCGACGACGTCTACGTCTTTTGGTAGATCTACGCTTACGACGACGAGATTTACGTTTTTTACTGGATCGACGGCGACGACGACGTTTTCCTCCTTTTACAGAATTAAGACCCATAGGAAGTCCATATTGGAGAGCTTCTTCCATGCCATAACTTCCTGACATTCCACCCATAGGTACACCGTACATCAAGTCTTGATTTTTTTTATTCATAACGGCTATATTTGTATTAACGTTTAGTATGATTTAATTATATATATATAAAATATAAAAAAAATATACACAAATTATATTTTCATATCATAAAAAATAATTTTCTTTTTAAAAATATATATAAAATTGAAATATGCAGACTGTTTTCTGGGGACCACCAAGTTGGAAATTCATTCATAGTGTTGCTAATAATTATGCCAATAGGGATTTTCCAATGGATCCAGAAGTTAAACAACATTATAAGAATTTTTTTTACGGATTAAGATATATTCTCCCTTGTAGATATTGTAGAAAATCTTATAAAGAATTTATTCAAAAACTTCCTATTGACGAATTTTTGAATTATCCTAATGGACCCCTTTACTGGACATATTTAATTCATAATATGGTAAATAACAAACTTCGCAAACAGGGTGAATATAATAAACAGGATCCGGCCTTTGCAGATGTATGTAGATATTATAAACAATTCAATGCAAAGAGTTGTGTTAAAGACACGGAAATAGAAACATGTAAACCAAATAAAAAATGTGCTAAACCATACAGTGGTGTAAAATATTTTGAGATAATTTAATTAACAGCATTTAAGATTTCATCCAAATTAATATCTATTTCTTCATTGTCTTCATTGTCTTCATTGTCTTCATTGTCTTCATTGTCTTCATTGTCTTCATTGTCT
>Ga0114931_10000322_pt1 | contig 56578 bp, 47 predicted proteins | sample 2SBtaG_FD_89579 | JGI IMG/M metagenome (GOLD analysis project Ga0114931, IMG submission 89579) | Deep subsurface microbial communities from Kolumbo volcano to uncover new lineages of life (NeLLi) - 2SBTROV14_V59a metaG | ecosystem: Environmental > Aquatic > Marine > Volcanic | place: Kolumbo... | reverse complement strand
CATCAGTTGCAAAACGGCATGTCGCGCGTATGCTTTCGTCGACCGCGCCGGTGTAGCTCAGTTGGTTAGAGCACCTGCCTGTGGAGCAGGGGGTCCCTGGTTCGAGTCCAGGCGCCGGTAGTGCTCGCATCGTGGTTGCGATATGCGGGCGTCTTTCCTCCATCTCCTCTCACCTTTTTCACGGTAGGATGGCGCTTCGGTCGCGCCGGGAGCATGTTTGGGGGAGCGGTTTTGCCTGGTTGCGGTGAGGGGGGATCGCACGAGAGGGCAAGCGCGATGCGAGTGTCGGCGGCTCGCCTAGACCGCTGCCGGTTTTCGCTTTCGCAAAACGAGCGTGCCCGACACCAGCAGGGTCAGTGTAAGCGCGAGGAGTCCCCATTGGGACGTGGTCGGTACGATCGTCGGGGGGCAGTTGATGTTGGCGCACGTCTGGTTCGCCGTCCATGTTTGCATTGCAGCGGTGCAATCTGCAGCCTGCGTGTTGTCAGTACAATTGCCGGTGTTCATGTCACAGCATGCGCCGAAGTCGGTTGCGCTCACATCCAGCACGAATAAGCCCCGCTGAATGTCCGATAGCAGTACAACTCCGCTCGGCAGGGCGGAATACACTCCCCACGCACCGTCGAACGAAGTGGCATTGGACTCCGGGTGTGTATCAAAATACCCGATCTCAGTGACCGCATTGACGTCGGTTATGTCGAAGATTCTCAGCCCGCTGGTGTAGTTCGCCTGAAAAAGTCGAGGTCCGCGCACCATCATGTTGTGGTCGATGGTACATAGTCCATTCGTGAAGCTTGTTACCAAAGACGCTGCGTCAAGGTCTTGGACATCAATTACGTAGGTCGTGGTATTGGCCACAAGACCGCCGGTTTCATCGCCTTCATCGCCCAGGAAAAGGAAACGTCGATCTTCACTCAACCACGCCTGATGGGCGATCGACGTGTTCGGATAGAGGACTGTGGACCGTGTGAACATGTTTGCCTTGTCGGTAACGTCGACGATTTTCAACCCGGAATCAATGGCCGACGCAAAGGCGATTTCACGTCCGGCGAAAGGACCGCTTGTGTAGGAAACAACCAAGACGTCATGCACGTTCGCGTTGGACCACTGCCCGGCGATTGGCGGGTTGGTCGGTACAGACAAGTCCAAAACGACCATTCCCGGGTTGATGTTGGTGCTCACGGCATAGGCGAAACCAGAGGCTTCGTTGATGGCGATGTTGTGCGCGGTAAGAAGGTTTCCCGGTTTGGTTCTCGCTTCCAGTGTCACCACGCCGCTGTCTATGTTCGAGAGATTCATAACCAGCAAACCGTTTCCTGTGGAGTCGATCACCGCGTAGGCACGTTGCTGAAAGATGGCCATATCGCGCCAAATCGAGCAAGGACCGGGGATTTCCGCGACGACGACGGGGTTGGAAGGATCGGTGACTTCGACAAATCCCACGGAACATTCAAGCCCGATGATTGCGTATTCGCGCCCCGACGGCGAAACGTATCCCCACACTTCGTTCGCCTCTGTGGGGGCGGTCACAAAGTCTGTGAGCGTAACATGACCCAGGAGGGATACGTTGGAGGCGTCAAACTCAGGAGTGGCGGGGCGACATTCGACTTCACAGCAGGTGCCCTGGTTGAGGAAGGTTTGACCGGGACCGTTGCAGGAGGCTGAATCGACGCCGCCCGTACAGGTCGAGGAGGCTTGGTCGCAACAAGCCCCGATGCACGCATTCGATGCCTCGGCTGTGATGTGGATCGTATAAGGACCCTTCGTACCGGGTTGGGATGAAAAGATGGGGAGGAAGTACGTTCCTGCGGGCAGACCGGCAAAGTGGGCGGTCAGGTTTGTATCGCCGCAGTCGGTCCGGTTGGCCAAGTCGGCGAAGACAAAATTGCTGCAAGCGCAGTCCGAGGAGAATATGGAGAAATCTGCCGGTCGCGCCGGCGTTGTGCCGCAGAAGTCGAGTGTGACCGTCGCACATTCCTGGAGTTGAAACGCTTCCCACCACACGTTCGAGGGCGACGCGCAGTCGTTGTCTGTGACCGTAGAGTTATCGCCTGTGATTGTGACTGTGGAGGGACTCCCTGCCGGACCCACGATCACGGGCGTCACGATAGCGTCGCTGCACACGTCAGAGCCGCCGGAAAACGTTCCGGACAGTGTACCGGGAAGCACATACGGTCGGCGAGATGACTCCACAACCCCGTCTGATGATTGCGTTTGGATCAGTAATGGAGGCTGCGGAAGCAGTTGTCGCTCAAGCTCTATTGGCTGCTCCGACTTGGCCACCTCGGCCAAACAGCTCCCAAGGATCCAAGCTACAAGAAAGCCCTTCCCGCATACGTTGGTGACCATGGCGAACTCCTCCAACTCCACCGCCTTAATGGGCTGCAACATTGGTTCGGGTAGGTGGCGTGAAATCGCGGCATGTGGCACCCCCAGCCAATAACCCCCAATAGCTCTCGCTATTATAAAGTTTGGTGGGTCCAAATACAAGAAAAAAATGTGCTGTGCCAGGTCTGGGGATGGCCATTTTCGGTGCCGAAAGGGGATTATATCGGCTCGGGAGTTATCGGCGGGAACGCCACGTCGGGGGTAGCGCGGCAAAGGCAGCATTGCCGTGTCCGAGTCGGTCATGCTGCGCCAAACCTATCACGCTACGCTCAACCTGTCATTCTGAGCACAGCGCGAAAGCGGTTAGGGCAAGCGATGCACGTCCTGCGAAACCTCCCGGCTTGTGAATCAGGTTGAGAGGCGCGCGATTACCTTCAGCTCAATTGCGATTGGCGTAGGCAAAGCGGTCACTTCAACGGTTGTGCGGGTCGGGTTGGGTTTTCCCTTGCCCGCGAAGTGTTTGGCGTAGAGTTTGTTGTACGTGGCGAAGTCGTCTTTCATGTTGGTCAAAAAGACCGTCACATCGACGATGTCATTCCACGAAGCGCCCGCGTCCTCCAACACGGTTTCGATATTGGCAAAGACCGACCGGCACTGCTCGGCGATGTCATACGCGACGATTTGCCCGGCGTCGTTCAGGGTGACTCCGGGGATGTTCTTGCTTCCCCGTTTGCGGGGACCGATTCCCGAAAGGAAAAGAAGATGACCAACCCGCCGCGCGTGCGGATACGCGCCGACCGGTTCGGGGGCTCGATCGCTGACGGTTGTGTCACTCATTTCTTCCGCGTATCCACCGGTTGATAAAGCCCCAACGTCTGCGAGCCAAGTCCAAACGCCAACAGCGCCAATGTCAAAACAACGCGGACTGCCCAGGTAAGCCGGGTCTGAAGTGCAGTCAGCTCCAACCTGACCGACGGAAGATCCCCGCGTGAGAATCTTCCGTTGGTGAGCACCCATCGAACGTATCCGATCGTTCCACCCGGCGGGTAGCGATCGACAAGATACCGTCGTACCTCGTTTCGCACGTCCGCACGGTATTGCTTTCCGGTTAGCGAGCCGATGTCGGCGGTTTTTTTGGCGGCTTTTTTGGCAATGTCGGAGGGAAGACCTCGGCTTTCATTCACCAATGCAAAACCAAACATGAACAAAACGAGGAAGGTTGTAGCCAGCAGCACCGAGGTCTTGCTGTATGGTCGCCCGGGCGACGCAACGCGAAACGTCACCGCTCCGACAATCATTCCAAAGAGTGCAAAGAAAAAGATTCCAAGAAAAAACGGCAACGTTGCTCCATAAGACAAGAGCCACGCAAGGGGTGTCGAAGCGAGCGCGCCGACCAGTGTCGCTACCCACAAACGACTCGGGGAGGACACTTGACGAGGAGCACCCTCCGCGAGGTTGCCGGCGTCATCGACCGACGTTTCGCAATCGGTCCGGGTTGCGGGTGATTTCGCAACGGTCATGGAAGCTGCCCTGACTGCTCATTGAAAAACGACCGCACGCGCGCGTGGAACCGGCATCTTGCCGGGGAAAACAGCGGCGAAAAGTCTACGCCGCACCTCTTCAATAAAAACCAGCCAACGGTCTTCCGTCGTTGACACGCTGACGCATCGTTATTGTTACTGGTTGCTTGGGTCGTTGACATCCGTCCCCGCACGATACCAGACAACGTCAACATTTTCGAGTGTGACCAGACCATCGCTAACCATCTCGTCGAGCGAAGGAAGGAATTGCTCAATTCGGTCGCGGCGATCGACAATTTCGATCAGAATCGGCAAATCTTCCGAGAGACGAAGGATTTTGGCGGTGTGAAGTTTGGAGCGAGCGCCAAACCCCATCCGCCCGTGAAAAACGGTCGCCCCTGCAAGGTGCGCTTCACGGGCTTTGACGACGATCGCCTCGTATAGCGGGCGGTGCTGCCACCGATCCGACTCGCCGATCAAGATTCGCAAAAGGCATCCTTTACTCATTGATTTCATGGCATGACCCACCATTTTGCCAGTCGCAGACCGGTCCAACACGCCCCCAGGCAAAGCGTTACCGTGCCCCCAACATTGACCAGGGCGAGTCCAAGCTGACCATCCTCCGCGAGCTTGAGCGTGTCAAGCGAGAACGTGCTAAAAGTCGTAAACCCTCCAAGAAGTCCCACAAGGATGGCCGTTCGGTAAATCGGGTCGATGTTGGCTTCCGCCAGCCGTTCGCTAAGGATTCCGATGAGAAAGCAGCCGCCGACGTTAACCGCAACCGTTCCAATGGGAAACAAGCTTGTTGTTCGTTGTACGACACCCGCAAGCACATATCGCAACATGCTTCCGACGGCACCACCCGCACCGACAAACAGAATTCGTGAGACTGATTCGCCCATGGCTTTCTTGTTATTCCCGCAACGCACAAGATGCGTAGCGCTTGACCATATCATGGGCCGGAACAGGCAACGGTCAACCGTGGAGCAAAGAGCGTCTTTGCGTAGCGGGCTACGACGTTTCAGTCGGCGAGGCTCCAACTGTTTGCTCTAGCGTACAACCTCGGAAACTTCTTGCGTCGGTTGGCGCTGCCACGGTCTGTGAAGCACTGGTCGTTGACCACGCTGCGAGAAAAACTGATCAAGATTGGGGCGAAGGTCGTTCGGCATTCCAAGTACGTGACGTTTCAGATGGCCGAGGTGGCGGTTCCACGTGAGTTGTTCGCGGCGATCTTGGAGCGCATCCTGCGGTTTGGCGTGCCGCCACCGTTGCAAGAATCCCTCGTCACGTTCAGTTGTCCTGGTGGTGATGGCACAAGATCAGAAAGAGCCATCATAACGTCCCAAGGTTGTGGATTCTGACCGCCGTTGAAAGTGACTGTGATCGGATCGGAACTCACCAGGTTTAACGCGACGATCTCGATCGGAACCGTCACCGGCATCGGATTGGGAAGGTCACACCGATCAAAAGGGTCGACGTTTCGTTGAATTAGCGTATCGGCATTCCCGAAATCGCCGAAAGGCGTAGGGCCAAGTGGTAGACCGACAAGGCAAACCTGTCCTGAAAACGGGTCTGATCCGGGACCAAAAAAATCCGCCGGTATCGGAGGGACATCCGTGCCGAAATTCACGCAGACCGGGTTTGTCAGGTCTGTGATGTAGGGGTCAATAAACGGCGGTCCGTTGACTTTGCAATCCGGATTCGCCCGAACCTGCGACGCAAGACCCATCGCCGCGAAAAAAAGCATAACTTTTGCTAATCGAACCACTTTGTGTTCCTCCCGAGAATTTGTGCACCCCCACTTGCAATTCTCTTGTCGGCAAAGAGAAGTGAGTGATGGAGAGAGCCCAAAACGCCCCCGAGTGTAGAGGAATTGCGATCGGCAATGCAAGGAAAAATCCCCAATTCAATTATCGCTTTAGTTGTCCTGCGGGCTACTCGGGTTTTGGGGCATGGGGCAGGGGCAAACGTCAATTTCCGGTGCGGACTTACCTCTTTTATGAGGCCTGATTCCCCAGCAAGCTCGGAAGATATTGTTGCCGGCGGTTGCACGCGCTATTGTGCGTTTTTCTTCCTTCCATTGGGTTCGGAGCGGGTTGGTTCCGAGACGCGTTTGGTGACGGGTATTTCGATGACAAAAGTCACGTAAGTTTCAGCAGAGGCAGCGTCGTCTTTTGCGGTCGCGTTTCCCGAAATTTCGATCCCCGTGTTAGCTACCGAATCTTTTCGCAGGGCAAGGCGCCGATTTGCCTCGTTTGGAACCGCTCGACGTTTTCTGGCTCGTTTGGCGGATGTTTTTCCCCTTTTTGGCGACTTGGCAACGCCGGGCAAGTCCCCGTCGAATCGCTCTGCCATGGCCACAGTCTCTCCCGGCGGCCTTCCCGCTTGACGGCGCTTGCCGGATTGGTGGAAGGTTTCCGGGTCGATTCCAAGACTTACAAGGACGTCATCAAGGTAGGTTTTTTCTGCTTTCGTCTGATTTGCGGCGCCGGTTTCACGATCGACATCGGGCGTTACCAACAGCGCCAATACTTCGCTGGCTTTTCGCAAGCCGCGAAGCGTCATCGCGCCCGCCCGAAGACGGACCTGCGAACCGTTTCTTGCCGTCCGCAGTTCTTTGAGAATCTGATCGACTTGTTTGCGCGTAGCTCGTACGAGAATCTGCTTCGAAGAACCCTTCTTGTAGTTCAACCCCGAATGCCCTCGATAATAGAATGCGCCCGTCGGCGAGTGCCCTGATGAATCCGAGGCCAGATCGACGGCGTCTGCGGAAGCGAGTTTGCGAGATAGTCGCACCAGCAGACCCGCCTGCTCGCTTTCATATTGAACGGGGATTTCAAGATGGATCTGCTCGTTGGCGAAGTCGTGCCCTCGCAACGCTTTAAGAGGTACGCCTGCCGCCAATTTGGTTTCCACGTCGGCCGACTTGAGCGTTTTTTTGTTTTGTTCGCGGCCTTCGGACGACCCGGTTACTCCAGGCGAAAGGGGCGTATCCAAGTTGCTGAGGTCATCTCTCGGTGCGTGTTGATCTAGGAGGGTAAGGCGTTGCCGGTTCAACCCCGACGGCGGCGAACCCGGTCCCGATATTATCCACCACCCGCCGATGGTTACCACGGCGATCATCGCTGCCATTGAAAGCCGCCGACGCCACCCCGTCCGCTTCGTCGCAACAACGGTTTCCGCGCTGTCAAGACCGGCGAGCAGTTGCGTCCGTTCGAGTTGGGCGTTGAGATTCTCGACGACACTGGGGGGGGCTTCGTGACGCGGTAGGGCACTTACGATTCGGGACGTGGTTCGCAATTCTTCGAGCAAGCGGCGTGCCGGCTCACTTCTGCGCAGCTTCTCCTCGACGATTTCCCGCTGATCATCGGACAATTCGTCATCAAGATAGGCGGAAAGCTCCTCCGCAAATTGTTCAAGATCGGGACCGATCATGGGCGCGTCATATCCAGCGATTGCGTTTCCCCATTTTACAGCCGTGCCTCCTCGGAGCCAATGGCTCGCTAAACGAGAACGGCACCGGCTTGGGGTCCGTTCGTTTACAGCGGCACGATGCCGGCGCCGCCACACTGGCGGCTATGACTTTTCCAGTGGATCGCCGAGTTTCGGGAGGATGGTCGCTCGCAGCGCCATCCGGGCCCGATACAGGCGAGATTTCACCGTTCCGGTCGGGATTTCCAAAACCTCCGCAATTTCCGCGTAGTCGAATCCTTCAATATCTTTCAACACGACCACCGCACGGTGATCGTCGTCCAATTCCTGCAAGGCGTGGGCGATGGTCTGCTTGAGCTCCGATTCGTCAGAGACTTTTCCCTGCGCGCTGTCGCTCGCCTGAGCAATGCGTTCATCGAGCTGCTCAGCCTGTGTGCCTGCCGTACCGCCGACGGCATCTCCCATTCCAGCGCGTCTGCGACGTGTCTTTCGCCGATGCGAAAGGGCGAGATTGACGGCCACCCGGTAAATCCAGGTATAAAAGCTGCTCTGGTCGCGGAACGACGACAGCTTTTCGTATGCCCGGAGAAACGTCTCCTGCGTCAGATCGCGGGCGTCTTCGAGGTGGCCACTGATCCGCCAGCAGGTGTTAAACAGGCGGTCTTGGTACTTTTTGACCAGTTCACCATACGCTTCGGATTCGCCGCTTTTGATCCGCTTAATCAGCCGCTGGTCCTCCAGAGCTGTCGGGCGCGCAGCGCCGACCATCCGCTCCGCCTCCTTTTGATGAGTTGGACGCCTGTTCAAGAGCAAAGTTCCCGTCAGCACCAGGGGATTATCGGCGTTTTGGCCCGGTCGTAGGCACATTGACCCCCAAAACCGGCCCGGACCGCCCGGAGTCTTCGGCGATTCGTTTGGAAAATCCGCCGATGACTGTATAAGTTTCCGAGAGGATTATAGGCCCGGCGGAAGGCAGAGGTTGCTCGCGGGGGCTGGTTTTAAGTAGAGGAGCTTGTGGAGATCACCATGACGACGGCCGTGAAAGACTTCAAAGTAGCAGATATCACACTCGCCGATTTTGGGCGAAGGGAGATTCTCCTGGCTGAGCACGAGATGCCCGGACTGATGGCCATCCGTCAGGAATACTGCGAAAAAAAACCGCTCGCCGGTGCCAGGCTGATGGGGTCGTTGCACATGACGATTCAGACGGCGGTCTTGATTGAGACGCTTGTGGAATTAGGTGCGGATGTCCGCTGGTGCAGTTGTAACATATTCAGCACGCAGGACCACGCCGCAGCCGCGATTGCCAAGGCGGATGTTCCGGTTTTCGCGTGGAAGGGCGAGTCGCTCAAAGAATACTGGTGGTGTACCAACCAGGCCCTCTCGTTTCCCGAAGGTGCTGGTCCGACGCTGATCGTTGACGATGGTGGCGACGCGACCATGCTGATTCACATGGGGTTTGAAGCGGAAAAGGTGTTTGCCAAAGACGGTACGCTTCCGGACCCCAATCACGCGGACAGCGAGGAGATGGCGGTCATTCTTGGTCTGATCCGCGATGAGTTGCAAAGTGATCCCAAGCGCTGGCACCGTGTCGTCGAGGGAATGATTGGTGTCAGTGAAGAAACGACCACCGGCGTTCACCGACTTTATCAAAGACAAGAGTCTGGAACGCTTCTGTTCCCGGCGATCAACGTCAACGACGCTGTCACCAAAAGCAAATTCGATAACCTTTACGGCTGTCGGCACTCACTGGTGGATGGAATCATGCGCGCGACGGATGTGATGTTGGCCGGTAAGGTGTCCGTGGTTTGTGGCTATGGCGACGTTGGCAAAGGGTGTTCTCAGAGTTTGCGTGCCCAAGGCAGCCGGGTGCTCGTTACCGAAATCGACCCGATCTGCGCCCTTCAGGCGTGCATGGAGGGGTTCGAGGTGGTGACACTTGACGACGTGGTTGAAACCGCGGATGTTTTTGTGACTACCACGGGCAACAAGGACATCATCCTCGCCAAGGACATGGCCAAGATGAAAAACCAGGCGATCGTGTGCAACATTGGTCACTTTGACAACGAGATTGACATGGCCGGTCTTGCCAAGTTGCCGGGGATCAAAAAGGAAAACATCAAGCCCCAGGTGGACAAATGGGTTTTTCCAGACGGTCACTGTATTCTTGTCCTGGCCGAAGGAAGACTGGTCAATCTCGGTTGTGCAACAGGACATCCCAGCTTTGTGATGAGCAACAGCTTTACGAATCAGGTGATGGCCCAGATCGAACTGTTTCAAAATACATCGAAGTACGAAAACAAGGTCTACGTTTTGCCCAAACACTTGGATGAGAAGGTCGCTCGATTGCACCTCGGACAACTCGGCGCAAAGCTGACGAAGCTGACCCCCGAGCAGGCGGATTACATCGGCGTCAGCGTGGACGGTCCCTACAAGCCCGAACAATATCGCTATTAGCAACCTCTCGAAAAAGCCTCGACGTCACACGTGGCACCGACTTGCAGTCGGTGAAAATGTGTAAATCCGGCGCCGCACTTTTTCAACGGGCTGTTGACTTCGCCTTTGGTGGTTTGAGGGTGTCTTGAAGACCCCGGACGGACAAACACAAGCCCGTCTGCCGATGCGCTGGTTGTATAGGCACCACGCATTGAGCAGGGTGTCTTGCAATGACGCGGGTATCGCCTTTTCTGAACCTCGTGCAGCAGGTTGTCGCGGGTGATGACGCGATCGACCTTCAACCGTTTTCTCCCCGTACTGATCGGCTGGGTCCTTATCCCGAGGGCGTACGGTGACCTGCATGATCCTGACTACCCGCGCCGTGGACCCCGAGCAAGTCGTTTGCAGACATGTTCAACACCCTACCTGGCTGTTGAACAAGTGCGGCGAAAGCGTTTCACCGGCGTCTTGCTTGCTGGTTGGAAGCCAGTGCCGCATTGGGTTGCAATGAATTTCGAAATCAGTGCCACGTTCGTTATTGGGATGGGCTCTTAACTTCAGCCGCGTCGCAAGTCCGTCGAAATACAAGTGCGCACGGAAGCGCCTGCGAACGGGTAGACGGTTTCTCTTGTGGGAATGAAATCGGCGGATGGATCAACCTCGAGTTCAACTTCTTCACGACACATTCTTCGACTTTGCCCCCGCGCCTTTCAAAACCGCTTCGCCAACGGTGGCCGAAATTGAATCACTCGGTCGTAGCATAAACCCCGGACCGGTCCTTCGCCTCGTCAAGGATGAACTGCGTGAGGCCTCATTTCTGCAGCGCGAATTGTGCCCGCGAATCCTTCCCGATATCCAAAACGCGCAAGTTCACGCGTGGTGTCGATCAAAGGGATCGGTCGGCGGGGATTTACACGATGTTTTTCGTATCGATGATTCACGCGTGGGTTTTTGGATTGTCGATGCAACGGGGCACAATTTTTCGTCGGCGATTCTCGCAGCCATGGCTCGCGGCGTCTTGGGAACTTATGCACGTACCGCACTGCGAATCGGTCGCTTCGACTCCCGCGACGCTCTTAGCTTACTCAATGAGGAAATCCTGGGTCACGGTTTCGCGGACTGTTCGTTTGTGGCCGCCGTCTGTGGAACCTACGATCAGAAAACAAGAACGCTTCGCTGGACACGGGCGGGAACGCCCGCTCCGCTCGCCGTGGATGCGATCCACCAGGTCACGCGCCTTGAAAGTGAAGGAACGGTGTTGGGGATGATCGATGATCCGCCCCTCGTTCGCAGGCAACACGTTCTGGGTTGCGGCGAAATGGTTTCGTTTTTCACCGACGGTCTGGAAGAGATTTCGCTTGATTGGGCGCGCGCGCTCCGATCTTTTGGAACACACGTTCCCGCGAACCAAGCAAACTCGGCGGATTCGGTGTTTTCGAACACCCTTGATCCGCTTGAGTTGGCACTCAATCAGGCCGTGAGCGGGGAAACAATCGCCGATGATGTCACCGTTCTGACTTTTCGAGCGATCCGGTAGCCTCTCCTCCCATTGCCGTGAACGCACAGAAGAAAGATCGGTTGCATGCTGTATGGTCACTGAGCACCGCAAAAGATGGGATTCCCCGTCGGTGGGGCGGCGGCAGATGTGCTCATGTGAACATTCGAAGCTGACCACGCTCAAGAGCGAACTTTTCGACAGGCTCTGAGACGTCGATGGGGTAGTCTCCCGAAAAACAGGCGGTGCAATACTTCTGGGGATCCATTTTTACGCAGGAGAGCATTCCCTCGTGCGAAAGATAGTGCAAAGAATCGACCTGGAGGTACCTGCGAATTTCGTCGACGCTGCGCGTGTTGGCAATGAGCTTTTTGGGATTGGGAAAGTCGATCCCGAAATAACAGGCATGGCGGATGGGGGGGCTTGCCACGCGAAGATGAATCTCCTTTGCCCCCGCCTCGCGTAGCGCACCGATTTTCCCTCGCGTGGTTGTGCCCCGAACGACAGAGTCTTCGACGACGACCAGTCGCTTACCCTCGATCGCTTCTTTGATAACCGAAAGTTTCATTTTGACAGCGAGATCGCGTCCCGCCTGCGTGGGCATAATAAAAGATCGACCGGAAAAATAGCTCGTTGTAAAGGCTCGCCCGAGGGGGATGTCCGCCTCGTGAGCATACCCCACGGCGGCACACTGGGCGGCGTTGGGAACGGGAACAACGAGGTCCGCCTCGACCCCCGATTCCTGGGCGAGTTTGCGACCCATGGCGGCACGCACCATGTGCACGTTTTCGCCGAACACCTTGCTCGATGGGTCGGCAAAATAAATCTGCTCAAAGATACATGCCGCCCCGCGCGTGCCCGTATCCCCACCAAAACGCCGACTGCGGATTCCCTTGTCGTCGATCGTAACGATTTCACCCGGCTCGACGTCGCGCAGATAGGTGGCGTCGATCATGTCGAACGCCTTGGTTTCAGATGCAACGACAATCGCACCGTCTTCCATGGTCCCCAAACATAGAGGGCGAAATCCGAGAGGGTCACGTACGGCGACCATACGATCGGGAAACAAAAGCAAAAGCGAATAAGCGCCTTGCAGGTGGTTCAGCACGTGGTTGAGCGGTTTTTCCTTGGACTGATGGGCCGGTTTTGCGAGCAGGTGAATAATCACTTCGGTGTCGCTGGTCGTCTGGAAGATATGCCCGACTTTTTCGTAGTTTTGCCGCAAGAGCGCCGCATTGATCAGGTTTCCGTTGTGCGCAATGGCAACCTGTCCGCCCGCATATGAAAAAAGAAGCGGCTGGACGTTTTTCTCGGTGCACGAGCCTGTCGTCGAATATCGACAATGTCCAATGGCGACGCGACCCCGGATTTTGTTCAGGTTGACCGCGTTGAAAACTTCATTGACCAGACCGAGTCCGGCATGACGAAGCAAATGTTCGCCGTTGGTCGTAACAATCCCCGCACCTTCCTGACCACGATGCTGAAGGGCGTAGAGTCCCAGGTGTGTCAGCGCGGTCGCGTCATCGTGACCCCAGATGCCGAAAAGAGCACAATGATGGCGAATAGAAGGAGTTTGCACGGACGGCCTTTTTTCGCTACCCGGTAGCTCGGCCCGTCTCACACGGATCGGCCGAGGATACACTCTAATACAAAGCGCCAATTGCGTCAAGATTGCGGACCGGGATTGTCACACGACCTCGCCCGACAATTCGACCGACTGGGTTGGTCGGACCGCAACGGCGATCGAGGTGGGGTCGACGAATTACAACGGCGTCATGGACGCCCTCGCTGCGAACCGGGATGATTCTATGCAACGACCGCGTCGGCGCTTTCCTCCACGTCGGCAACGACCCATTCACCCCTGGGCGAAGCGCCAGCGTCCCCACCCAAACTGCAATGTGTCCGTCGCCTTGTTTTCCTTGTACTTCGTAGCCCGCGCGGTTCGACAATAAATGTATGAGTTGCGAGCAACGCGTAACGACCGTTTCGCCCGGTGCGATCGTGCTGGTTTCCTTTTCGCTGATGGCGATCGGGTTGGTGACTGTTGCATCTGCTACCGCGTCGCTCGACCACTCGGTTTTCTCTGCGGACATGCTTCACACCCCCTTCGGAAAGCAGCTCATTTTCGCGGCGGCGGCGGTTGTGCTGATGTTTGTGACGGCACGGGCGTCTATTCCGGCCCTCGCTTCCGCCAGAACGCGTCGAATCGTGTCCCTTGGGTTATTCGGTGTCGCCGTTGTTTTGCTGCTGGCTGCACTTGTTCCGGGTCTTGGCGATCCACATCACGGGTCGAGCCGATGGGTTCGCTTTGCGGGGATGGGCATTGACCTGCGTTTTCAGCCTTCCGAATTCACCAAGCTCGCACTCGTTGCGTTTCTCGCCTTTGTGCTTACCGAGCGAGGCACCGATCCCAGGTCGTTTCACCGCACCTTTCTCCCCGCCGCAGGGGCGGTGGCATTGATGATCGCCCTTGTCGGCAAAGAGAATCTCGGAACCGCCGGACTATTGACCGCCGTTGCGGGGGCGATGCTGCTTGTGGGGGGCTGCCGTTTTCTCCATCTTGGGTCGCTCGCGGCGGTCGGCGGTGCCGGGCTGACCTACCTTTTGTTTTCCGCCAACTACCGCATGGATCGAATCGTCGCCTTCCGCAACATCTGGGACGATCCACGGGGCAAGGGTTATCAGCCCATTCAATCGCTTGCGACAATTGCGTCGGGCGGATGGGTTGGCAAGGGGTTGGGCGAAGGAATCCAAAAACTTGGGTACCTTCCCGAAAGTCACACTGATTTCGTGTTTGCCGTGCTGTGCGAAGAGGCGGGGGCTGTGGGCGGGTTCCTGGTGATAGGGTTGTTTTGTGCCTTTCTATGGTTGGGAATGCGAGTGATGCTTGCGGCGGTGACTCCGTTCGAACGGATGCTCGCATTCGGGCTGACATTGCTGGTGACCCTTCAAGCGGTGATCAACATCGCCGTCGTGACCGTCGTAGCACCGACGACGGGCGTGCCGTTGCCGATGCTATCCGCCGGCGGAAGCGGATTGCTCACGGTTTCGATTGGGATCGGCGTCCTCTGCGCCATCGCGATTCGGGGACAACGCGCCATGGACGTTGAATAATCTGCCCTCGAGCGACTGTTTCCTGGGCGTGGAGCCACGTCGCCGGGGATTCGTCGCGGCAATGTCGGTCTTGTGTTCGAGTTTTTGAGCGTGTTTCAACCCAAACGGTCGCACCCCCCCCGATTCAGCATGGAAAAACCGTTCGATACGTTGTACCCTCAAGCGCCATGATGATCGCAGAGCCGATGGAAGGTCGAGAGTTGGTGTTTGCGTTCGCGGGGGGCGGCACGGGCGGGCACATCTATCCTGCGCTGGCCATTGCTGAGGCACTTCGAGAGCGGGTTTCGAACTGCCGGTTCTTATTTTTCTGCACGCAGCGTCGGGTTGATGCGCGGATTCTCGGTCGATGCGAGTTCGAGATTATCCGTCAGCCGCTGCAAAACCTGTCCAAAGTCCCCTGGCGGTGGCCTGCTTTTCTCGGGGGATGGGTCTCTGCCAAACGCTTGGTCCGAGAGCGGATATCCGTCCGCTCGCCGGCTTTCATGCTGGGAACGGGGGGGCTTGCGTCGGTTCCTTCAATTCTCGAGGCAAGCCGCGCCGGAATCCCAACGGCTATTCTCAACCCCGATGCCAAACCCGGCAAGGCCAATCGTTTCCTCGCGAGTCGAGTGAGAGTTGTTTTCGCACAGTGGGAGGCGACAAAAGCGTTTCTCACAGCTCGCCGCTTGGCTGTTGTAGGCTGTCCGATCCGATCGGCATTTCGTAACGCTTCTCGCGCGTGCGGTATCCAAGCATTTGCGTTGTCTCCTCGCAAAAAAACGCTGTTGGTCACCGGTGCATCCCAGGGTGCGCAGTCTGTCAACGACGCCCTCATCGCCATTGCCGACCGACTCGCCGCGAAAAAGGACTGGCAAGTGCTGCACCTGACCGGCGACGCCGATGAATCGCGAACCCAAAAGGCCTACACCGCCGCCGGTGTCTCCGCCCGCGTGTTGGCCTTCACCGACCGGATGGCCGATGCCATGGCTGCGGCGGATTTGGTCATTTCCCGCGCGGGCGCTTCAACCCTCGCTGAGATCACAGCGGTCGGGCGTCCTTCCATCCTCCTCCCGTATCCCTATCATAAGGATCAGCACCAGTTGGAAAATGCGCGGTGCCTGGCGGATGCCTCGGCGGCGCAGATTTTGCCAGACGAAATCTCGCCGCAGAAAAATGGTCCATCGCTTTGGACTCGCCTCGAGCCGCTTATGGCGGATGACGTGATGCGTGCATCGATGGCAAACGCATCACGGCGGCTCGGTTGCGTCGATGCGGACGCCGCAATCGCGGACCAGATTCTCCAATTGGCCCTTGACGAAGCGTGACACGAATCGGTGCAGCCGACCGGATGCGCTTCCCGATAATGGTTGTGACGCCCCATCGTTCCGGTATCTGCCGCGCGGTTGAGGAGCACGCGAGCGTCGGACCTGCCATCGCATACGAGGGATCGCTATGGGAGCCGAGGTGGAAGGATCTACGTGTAGTTCGACTCGCGCGGTGGTGTTCCTGCCCGACTTGCGCGGTCTTCGCGTTCATATGGTTGGAATCGGCGGTAGCGGAATGAGCGGTGCGGCGGCTCTTTTGAATCAACTGGGGGCCAACGTTTCCGGATCCGACCTGGTTCCCTTCGATGGAATGGGAGAACTGGTTGCAGGCGGCGTGCGCGTTTCGGTCGGTCATCGTGCAACGCACGTCGAGAAGGGGGTCAAGCTGGTTATCGCCAGTGCCGCAATTCCTGAGACCAACCCCGAGTTGATTCGCGCGCGTGCCCGGTCGCTTCCCGTATTGAAGTACGCTGAGTTACTCGGGGGATTGATGGGGCTTCGCGAAGGTGTTGCCGTCGCCGGAACACACGGAAAAAGTACGACGTCCGGCATGACAGCCTACTTGTTTCAGCGGGCGGGTCTGTCGCCGGCGTTTGCGATCGGGGCACGTTCGACACAGCTCGGCGGAAGCAGCGGTTTGGGCAGCGGGCGACACTTCATCGTTGAATCTTGCGAGTTTGACCGTTCCTTTTTGCGCCTGTATCCAAAACTCGCTACGATCCTAAACGTGGAGCCCGACCATCTGGATTGTTATCGCGATCTCGATGAGATCGTCAGGGCGTTTGCAGAGTTTGCGTCCAATGTGGAACCAAACGGAGTGTTAATCTGCAACGGTGAGGATCGATGTGCCGTTCACGCAGCCGAGTCCTGTCAGGCTCGCGTCGAAACGTTCGGTTTTGATTCGAAGGCAGACTGGCGTGCGGCGAACTTGCGGAGCAGCCGGGGAGTTTATTCATTCGATGTGGTGTATCGCAAGGAACATTATTGTTCAACGGGTGTTTCCCTGCCGGGGCGTTACATGGTAGCCAATGCGCTCGCTGCCATTGCGCTGGCGCATCACGCAGGTGCGAGCGCATCGTGGATTGCGCAAGCGCTGCCTGACTTTGCTGGGATGCAGCGACGAATGACTTTACGCGGACAGTGGGGCGGGGTGACCATCGTCGACGATTATGCCCACCATCCTACGGAAATCCGCGTGACACTCGACGCGGTCCGTTCGTTATATCAGCCGCGTCGTCTCCGCGTGATTTTTCAGCCTCATCAAACCACACGTACGCTTCATTTTCTAACGCAGTTCGCCGAAAGTTTCGGCGATACCGGTGAAATCATCGTGACCGATGTTTACGGCGCGCGCGAGGAGCAGGAAAAACAGGAGAGTGCATCCAGGCAACTTGTGGATAAAATGATTTTGGTCGGCGCTCCCGGGCGGCACATTCCAAAGCTGGAGGATGTTGCCGCAGAACTCGTCGGAACTCTTGAGCCGGGTGACCTGGTGATGACGGTGGGGGCGGGTGACGTTTGGAAGGTCGCGAATGAGTTGGTGGAAAGACTTTGCAACACAGATCGAGCAGGACGTCCCGATCGGCAGGCTGACGTGGTTTCGCCTGGGGGGGCGGGCGCGATATCTGTTTCGACCTCGTGACGAGCGGCAGCTATCGTTGTTCCTTGAACGTTCGGTTGATCGGGGCGTTTCCGTGAAGGTGCTCGGCGCCGGAGCCAACGTACTCGTTAGCGACGAGGGATTCGATGGGGTTGTGGTTCGTCTTGACGCGCCGTTTTTTCGTAGTGCGAACGACAACGGGAATCGGTTGTGCGTAGGGGCTGGCGTTGACCTGATGCCTTTTTCGCGTGAGCAGAGTTACCGAGGTCGAAGCGGTTTGGAATGTATGGCCGGAATCCCCGCGACGATCGGTGGGGCGACGCGGATGAATGCCGGCTCTGCGTACGGAGAATTCGGCGACTGTGTTCGGCGAGTCCGCATCGTCGAACGCGACGGATCGATCCGGGAGTGCAACCGAGACGAGCTTGGATTCGGATACCGCCACAGTGAGCTGGAGGGAATGATCGTAACGTCCGTGGAATTGGAGTTGCCCGAGATTGATCCTGCGCGGGGGAAGCAGCGGTTTGATGAATTCATGGCGCTCAAAGTTCGATCGCAGCCAATCGCGAAAAACAGCGCGGGGTGCGTCTTTAAGAATCCCCCCGGGCGCGCTGCCGGCGCACTGATCGACCGGGCGGGGCTGAAGGGGATACGATTGGGCGATGTTGAAGTATCGCGGCGACATGCGAATTTTATTGTGGCGGGTCGATCGGCCACTGCTTCGCAGGTTATCGCATTGATCGATCTTGTTCGTGAGCGAGTTTTGTGCGACTCGGGAGTGGCGCTTGAGGTTGAAGTCGATATCTGGCGCCCACAGACGCTGGAGAGTTGCATCTAATGGCGGTCGTCGGTTCAAAAACGATTCCTGCCCTCACTCGCAAAAGACAACCGCGCAGACATGTCGCCAAACGCTTGCACCAGTGGATCGAACCGCTTGATATCCTCGTGCTTGCCGGCGGTCCCGGGCCGGAACGTGAGGTAAGTTTGCAGAGCGGTCGCGCCGTGCACGATGCCCTCGCGCGTTTGGGGCACCGACCCTTGTTACGCGACATTTCCCCCGACGACCTTTCCACGTTCGAACTCCCCATTGACTTCGTCTTTATTGCGCTGCACGGCGAATTCGGTGAGGACGGGACGGTGCAGGCGGAGTTGGATCGCCGAGGGATTCGTTATAGCGGGTGCGGTGAAAAGGCATCGCGTATTGCGATCGACAAAGCCAAGACAAAACGAATCGCCTCCCATGCGGGTATCGTTACCCCTTCATTTGAGGTCGTCAGCGCTGAAAACGCTGCGGGGGCGGTGGACCGCTTGGGCATCCCTGCTGTTGTGAAACCCGTCGATTCCGGTAGCAGCGTGGACATGACCATTGCGCGATCCAAGAATGTTTTGCAGAAGGCGGCACGTCAAGTTGCGGAGAAATACGGCACCGCACTGGTTGAGCGGTTCGTCGCGGGTCGAGAACTGACCGTGGGCATTCTCGGGGACGACGCGCTTCCGGTTTGCGAAATCCGCACGAAACGCGAGTTCTACGATTATCAAGCCAAGTACCTCGACGACGATACGCAGTACTTGTTCGATCTTGACCTTTCTTCTGAGGCTGTTTCGCGGGTTCAGCGAGAGAGTTTGGTTGTCCACCGTGCGATCGGATGCCGTGTTCTCTCACGTGTCGACTGGATACTGGACGAAATGACGGGCGAGCCGTTCCTGCTGGAGGTCAACACGATTCCCGGGTTCACGAGTCATTCGCTCGTGCCCAAGGCTGCCGCAAGAGTCGGAATCAGTTTTGATCAGCTATGCCAGCGCGTTGTCGAATTGTCGTTGGCATCTTTCTAATCGAGAAGAACACTTGGCCCAAAAACGAAAGAAAAAAAAGATCCCATCGCGATGGAAACTTTGGTCGGCGCTCCACGACGACACGAGACACCGTCTTGTGATGGTGAGCGTTTTTGTCGTCATTGCCGTGGCCATTGCCGGCGGAACTTCCTACGGCATTGCGCGTCTTGATTCGCATATCGACGGGTTGCTTTTGAGCGAAGTGGATCAGGCCACGTTTACGTTCGTGGATCTTCCGCGCTCACTCGTTTCGCTCGCGGGGGGCGATTTGGAAGCGAGTTTGGACGGTGTTCGAAATCACAGATGGACTTCCGAGGACATGTGTCGGCAGGTTGCAAAAGCGATCGATGAAGTCGGCTGGATCGCCCGGGTCGATTCGGTGCGGCGTCGGGCGGCGGGGCGGTTTGAGATTCGGGCAACCTATCGCGAACCGGCGGCTCTTGTCCAGCTTGAAGACTACTTTCTTCTGGTTGATCGCAGCGGCGTTCGTCTTCCGGGTCGCTACGCCTATGATCCAAGGTGGCCCGTCATTCAGGGGATTGCCGCCGCCGCTCCGGGACCGGGTTTGAAATGGTCTGGGGGTGATCTTCGTGCGGGGTTGGCGGTGATCGACTCGATCGCACACGAGCCTTTCTCCGGGCAGGTCACCGGGGTGTTGGTCGGCAATTTCGGCGGTCGGGTTGATCCTCGTGCAAGTCACATTGAGTTGGCCACCGATCGTGCCGGTGGGAGAATTCGCTGGGGATCGGCTCCGGGACTTGAGGTGGAAGAGAACCTCGTCCCCCACAAAGTAGCGATTCTGCGGCAGAATTATCAACGAACAGGGCGGTTGGACGCGGGGTACCCGGTGATCGACATATCCACCTTCGCAGACCGGTTTACGGTTCCCCGATAGGTTTTCGGCATGTCTGCAACGCCGTTTCGCCCGGGGATCACGTTCCGTTACAAGAATTAACGGTGTACCGACCGCGACGACGAAATATTATGAGGCCAGCATCGAACCAAAACGTAGAATGACATAGCCTTCGTGTAAAGGGGTGCTTCGATGGACGAATTCGCAAATATCTTGGATCAGGTAAGGCAGTTCGCGGTGGGACAACTTCAGGGCGGATCGTCTGCATGGCTCACCAATCAAGTCGTCGCGGGTATTGGGATTCTCCTGCTTGGAATCGGGTTGAGCGTACTGGGAGCCAAGTTCGCAAGAGCGGGTTTGACCACCGCTTTCGTCGTCGCAGGGGGATCGTTCGGGTTATGGTTTTCCCGGCAGACGGGGTTTGCACCGCTGATTTGTGTTCTGACCGGGTCGCTGCTGGTCGGAATTATTGGTTACCAGACGTTCAAGCTCTGGATCGCAGCCGCAGCCGCGATTGTCTTTTCCTCCATTGTGATGGGCGCGTACGGTTACAATCAGCTATTGCCTCGTGTCGTCGAGTATCAGCAATCCGCGACGGGCTTGGAGCGCAGTCCGGAAGGCACAACGAGCTTTACCGTTCCGTCCCCGGCTCAGCAAAACGACTACATCGTGCGAGACCCTCGTGTATGGGCGAGGGATTTTTGGACGTTCTTGACGACCCACGACCAATCTGTTGCCAATAACGCTCGCGCGCTTGGAGTTGTTGCGCTGCTTACGGGACTTTGCATGGGATTGATCGCGGTCCGATGGGCGTTGATTCTGGCGACATCGATTGTCGGTACGTCGATGGTGACGACCGGACTGGCAACGCTCATGACGCATTCGGTGCCCGATACTTACCAGGCGTTCAATCGGAACCCCGTTGTGTTTGGGGTGGCGGTTGGCGGATTTCTCGTTACTTCGCTGGTTCTGCAAACGCTGCTTTCGCGGAAGGGGTCGTCTGATAAAACAGAATCCAAGGAACAGTCCTAAGAACCCGCGAGGAAAGGGTATCGGCTCTCAACCGCTGTTTTCACCGGCAAGATGCCGGGGCCACGCCGCTATCGGTCATTGAGGCGCCCAAGCCTCATCGCACCTCCAATATCGTACCCTGAATGAAGTGAGTTGGGCCCTGCGGGCGCGACTCGGTCGAGAAGCGGTTGGTGGCCTTTGTGCCCATCGTGATTCGATCCTCCTTGTTGGAGGTGGTTTTGTGAGGTCCGTTCCATGATCACATCCGTTGATGATTGGGTATCGTTTCTGCAAGACATTCACCTTGCCGGCGGGTTTCCTTTGATCGTCGCCGGTTTGGTCCTGATGTTGTTCGGGTGGCGTTTGTGGCGCGTTTGCGTCGTGCTCACCTTTGCGGTCATTGGTGCGGTTGTTGCGGCGCGGGTGGCGGGACCGGGTCCGGACGAGTGGTTTTATGCGTTGACCGGCGCCGTGGTCTTAGGGATTACAAGCTACTTTCCCGCCAAACATTCGATTGTCGTTCTTGGGGGAATCCTCGCGACAGGTGCCGTGTATTACCTGTTGGCCGATCGAAATCTCAGCGCGCCGGTTCTCTATGGATCGCTCGCGCTTACGCTGTTCGCTGGGACGGCGTACTCGGCCATCAACCGACAGCGGATCGTCGTTTTTGTGACTGCGTTTCTTGGAGCTGTGTTGCTGGTATCGGGAGCCGCGAGTTGGCTTAGCGCTTTTCCCGGACTGTCGGGAATGTATAAATCACTGGCTGCCAGCAGCGCGTTCGTCATTCCCTTTGCCATTTTTGTTCCCGGGGTGGTGAGCACGTTTTATCAATTTGCCGAAGTCCGTCGCCTTCGCGCGGATCTGTGAGGATCGCGCGCTTGGCAGGGGTCGCGGCTGTGTTAGAGTACTGCCTGCGAGGTTCTTGTCTTTTGAGCAGGGAGTGGGCGTTGCAGACAGAGGCATCCATCGGGATTGACATTGGGGATCTGCGAGTATCGCCCAAGGACGCATTGCGCAAAGCGTCATTGTTGTCGTTCCGTACCGCCGAGATTCCCTCCGCTAGCGGAGATCTTTGCCCGCAGGCCCTATCGCATAGTGGTCGACGCCATCTCGCCCGATTCGTTTCGGGTCTTGGACTTGAGGTGGCCGCCCTACGGGCGGACATGCCCCGCTTTCGTCTGACGGATTCTGCCCACGTTGACGAACGAGTTTCGCAGACCGCTCGCATTCTCGAACTGGCGCGCGACCTTCGTGTCTCCACGGTAACGACATCGGTTGTCGCCCTGACCGAACCGGAAACGGGGGAGGTCTCACCCCTTGTTGTCGAGGGGCTTTCGCGAATAGGCGAGGTGGCCGATGCTTGCGGTGTTCGCCTGGCGATTCGTCCGACATGCGATGACGGCGATCGCATCGCCGAATCTTTGCGAGCGATTGGTTGTCCGTCGCTTTTTGTCGGCTGGGATCCTGCTGCAATGGTGATGCGTGGGGTGAATCCTCTTTCTTCGATTGAGCGCTACGCCGAGCACATTGTCCTTTTTCACGCCAGGGATGCTCTGGCAGGAGGGCGGGATCGCAGCGGTCAAGAGACCGGACTTGGCGAGGGCGAAGTCGATCTGCTCGGGGTTCTGGACGTTCTTCGGTCGCTTGAATACGCCGGCCCATACATTCTCCGCCGTGCCGAGACGCAGCAGCCGATCGACGATCTGCTCGTAGGACGTGACGTGCTCCTGAAAGAACTTCGCGGCAGAGGCTAACGGTCTTTGGTCGCGCAAGTTGATGAGTCGAACCTTACGCTTTGTTTCGATCGTTCGTTGTATTGAGCGCGGACCCAAATCGAACAAAAAACGCAGCAGCACCGACTCCTCCGAGAAGTGAGGCAGTCAAAAACGTGAGTGTCGGACCGAGACCTTTCTGGAGGTGGTTTCCTGCGATCCAGATCCCCGCCGCGACAGGAGCTGCCGACATTACCGCCACGCTTCGCGCACTCCAGTACAAACCGATGGCCTGCGTCTTGACCTCCGGTGGAACCAGGTCGGCAATCATGGCCTTTCGCGCCGGTTCACCGATCTCCCGCAAACCGCCTATGACAAAAGCAAGCGCCAACCCCACCGTCCCAAACGCTCCGCCCAAGATCACCAAACTGATCGGGAAAAGGGCGAAAAACAAAAACGTAAGACCGATGTAAGGTTTTTTTGCAAGCCCCTCGCGGCTGGCAAGTGGTCCAATCACCAGGTAGCAAACCATGCTCGTTCCAGCCATGATCGAAAGGAGAATCGACTGGTAAATCACCGTTGCCTTTTCGTGCTGCGCTTCGATAATGGGAATGCAAAACAGGATGACAAACGGTTCAATCATTCCCTCTGCCCAGCGTGCTGCGATGTCGGCTGCCAGCAGGCGTTTAAGGTTGGTGTCGAATCGGCGCAACAGGTGGCGCGGACGCTGCATGACCATTTTTGCATCGCGGCTTGCGGTTTTCATGAACTTCCATTGCAAAAGGGCAGCCCCAAGCACGAAAACAATGGCAACCGCAGCGTTTGCCCGAACGCCGCCTTGTTGCCCGAAGGTCCAGACAAAAGGAGCTGCAAGCGTATAGGCGCCAATGCGAGCCACGCGGCGAAAAATATGTTGCAACGAAAATGCCATCGTTCGCCGATCCGGAGGCAACGCGTCGCCAACGATGGTGACCGTTGCCGGTCCCGCGATCGTGTTCCATGCAAAGATAAAGGGGATGGCTACGAACACCGCAATCGTTGAGTTCCACGTTGCAAGAATGACCAACCCTGCGATGGGCAGGAAATTAAAAAGCAAAAGAGCCCTTCGAGTATTGATGTACCCGCTGACCGCAGCTCCGAAGAAATAGTTAAACGCCTCCAACGCATCACGATAAAACCCGTAGGCGCCTACCAGCAGGATCACGATCATGTCGGTTCCCGCTCCGCTTTGTCCATTGCCGGCGCGAGCTTGAAGGTTGTTGAGGTATTGCGGAACAAGCAGCGACCAGAGTTCGGTCGCAGCGGTTACCAGCAGAATCGTTACAAGAAGAGATAGCGTCGACGCGTTAATGCCCAACCAGTCGCGCAGACCTCGTCGTTCGCTTGGGTTTGCGGGGGTGTTCGGATCGTCTTGGCCCACCATCGTCGCGAAGGTACATTTGCACCGGGTAAGAGGCAAGCGGGACGATCGGGGTACCTGCTCAACCTGAAAGAATGAGGTTTCATCGCAGGTTGCGCTGTCGACCCTTCGCCACGGCGCCTCCGGCGACGATCAGGCCAAGTGCGAGTGCGACGGCTTGCGCCGCTGAAATCGTAGGGATATCGGTGAACGGTCCGATCACAACGGTCTGATTTGACGAAACGTTCCAAAGGGTTCGAGTTGCGCCTCCGGGCCAGGTGACGACCAGTTCGTCGACAAGCGAGATGTCGTTTAGACCGAAGTGGGCGGTGAGTTCGTTTTGTCCCTTGTAGTTGTTGCCACCGGCAAGGAGTTCCCGCATTTGCCAAGTGCTTCCGGTTCGAATGCGAACCTGCGCACCAATGGAAAACCGGTCTTCACCGAAACCCCAAACACGCAGCTTGAGCCAATTGAGAGATTCCCCCTCGTGATTGATGTAGAGCTTCAGCGGCTCGTCGTTATTTTGAACGAGCAAATCAACATCCCCGTCGTCGTCAACATCCGCGATGGCAACGCCAAAGGACGGACCGGGGTCGTTTACCCCCAATGCGTCTGCGATGTCGGTACAAGGCCACGATCCGTCGCATTCGTAGAATTGATTGTTTCCCAAAACATTGCAAACGTAGAGCTCCTGGAACCCGTCGTTGTCATAATCGAAAAACGCAGCGCCCCATCCGACCGCAAACGCCTCGACGCCGGCCTGGTTCGCTCGTTCACTGAAGATCGCCGCCTCCGGAACACCCGTCGGTTGATTCATGAGCAATTTGTGTCCGGAGACGGTGTTGGTGCAATACAGGTCTTGAAAACCGTTGCCGTCAAAGTCGCCCACGCCCACTCCCATCGAGTCCAGCGAAATATCCGCACCGGACGTTGCGCTGATATCGACAAGCGCACCGTTTACGTTTTCAAAAAGACGGTTCTTGTTTGATGACATCATCCCCCGGTCCGTTGAAAGAAAGAGGTCTGCGTCCGCATCGTTATCAAAGTCAAAAAAAACGCCCTGGAACGTAACTTCGTCAACGGTGGCAACGTCGACACCAAATACGGGAGCGACATCCTCAAATGTGCCGTCGCCCTTGTTTCGGTACAACCGGTTGGGCAAGTCGCCCGGGGAGGAACCCAGAATGCTGCGGTTGGAGACATAGAGGTCCAACAAGCCGTCGCCGTCGAAATCGCCCCATGAGCATCCCGTACCGAAACCGCTGTCATCCACACCGGAAAAGGCGCCGGTGTTTGAAAACTGAAAGCCGCCATCATTGTGCACGAGCTTGTTCGGCGTACCCCAGTTTGAAAAATAAAGGTCCAACAAGCCGTCGCCGTCGTAATCGCCCGCAACGATCCCCGATGCACTTGCAATCAACGGGATTCCGCTCGTAGCCGATCGATCCGCAAACGTCCCGTTGCCGAGATTCTCGAAAACGCCGACAACCCCGTCGGCACGACCGATCGCGATGACGTCGGGATCCCCATCGCTGTCGAGGTCCGCAAACGCAACCCCAACGCCGAACGACGGGCCGGTCACGGTCGTGTAGGGGAGTCCACGTTGGAGTGCTTCCTCCGTAAACGCGACCGCCGCGCGCACCTGCCGCGCGCCCAATGCCAGTATGGCGAAAACCACGATCGTCCAATTCTCTCGCTCGACGCAGCGCACAAATCCCATTCTCGCCTCCCGGTTGATGTGTTAGAGACGTTGCCTCTTTTCGAGGCGAACGGACGCAGGCCGCAACCCCAGCGTTGAAATGCAAGGATGGTCGCTGTATGTAGTTACAGCCGAACGCGCCGCCCATCGTAGCAGAAATCGGGGACAGATTTCAAGGTTTTTTTGCGACTACCCGTGGCGCGCCTTGGCGGGGTCGTGGATGCAGTTTTCAATGCAACGAAAATTGTCCTTCGTCAGGGATGCGACGCTGGAATCGCCCTTCCACCCTGGCTGAGCGGTTTTCCACGTACAAAGGGGGGCGGGGGTGGGTGAAATCAAGGTTTGGGGCACCGGAGGCGTATCCCGCCTATGCAGGCCAATCGGTTTCAAGCTCGCGGGCAATACGCTCTAATTCCTCCTTTTTCTTCCCGCCAAATGATTTGCATCCGACCTCACAGAACTTCGAGCACAGCGACTGCTGGTCGTCATCCGACATGACGTTGTCGCCGATCATGTAGAGCACGTTGTCCTCTTTGTGAATGTGATCACGCAACAAGGCGATGTAGCTCCTGGCTGCTGCGATAAATCGATCGCAGGCCGTAGGGTCGCCGGTTGAATGCGCCTCGAGTGCAAGGCCCATTTCGCCTACGAATCCTCGCGAGACCGTGTGTTCGTAAAGCATTACTCCGATGGGACCGCCTTCTCTTGGGACTCCACGTGCTTCGAGCGTGGGAAACAGCAAATCCTCCTCCTTGGCATGATGGCACGCATCGGCAAACAGCCTGAGAAACTCCACGCACTTTGCAAACGCGTCCGCCTCGAACCCTGCGCCGTTTTCCGCGCGATCGGCAAGTCGTTCCAGCACCACGAGCATGCGGATGATGACCTTGTGCTCGTTCTTTAGGGTCGTCGAGGGCATCTCGCCCGTTACGCCGTCAGTCATCAAAACCTCGTTTCATGTTGAGTTTAACAAAGTGCCGATTCAGGGGTCGACCCGATCCCCGTACTTCGTTTTCACGGACAATTTCGTCACACGCAGTGACATTTTGTCGGCAATATCATGTACGCTGGTTTGCCTCAAAAACTGCTGCTGAGCTTCGAGTACTTTTTTCCACTCGTTGTGGGCGTTGCAGGGGCTTGTATCATTGCACTGCTGGTTGCCGAACGGACAGCGACGATTGGTGAACTGCTCAAAGGGTTTGAGTACGCTGAAAAGGGATATTTCCTCGGCACGCTTGCTCATTCGGAATCCGCCGCTTTTTCCCGGGGTCGAACCGAGCACGCCCGCCCGCACCAGGTCGCCGAGTATCTTGGAGAGATACTTGGGGGGGATGTCCGCCGCCTTGGCAATTGTACGCCCGGGAATGGGCCAGTGCTTCTCGTGGTGGGCGAGATGAATCATCGCTCTGAGGGCGTATTCGCTGGTTCGCGTCAACATTTCACAAACTCCGAGGCTTTAATGTCTATGTCTATATAGATAATGGCTGGCCGAGTCAAGCCGTCTGGCCGATGAAACCGGGGAGCCGAACGCCTGAAACTCGCCTGTTCCGCCTCGATGAAACCGTGTCATGTGTGACTTGCGGAACGTGGTTTGTAGGTGGTACGGTGGTACAACGATTGGAAAGGGACATGCCATGAAAACAACAACGAAACTCAGATCGCGCTGTCATGCGCCTCTCAAGGTTCCCTATCGCGGCGCTGAACTTCTCCAGAGCCCTCAATACAACAAAGACGCGGCGTTTTCCGTCGAGGAACGCATCCAATTACACCTTGATGGACTGCTCCCACACGGTCGCCGTACGATTGAGGAGCAGGTGGCGATCGAGTTGGAGCATCTGCGGGTGAAAAGCGACGATCTCGAACGATTCATCGGTTTGGCAGCGTTGCAAGATCGTAATGAAACGCTCTTTTATCGCGTGCTGGTCGAAAATCTCGCCGAGCTGATGCCGATCATTTATACGCCCACGGTGGGACGCGCCTGCCAGCGGTATAGCCACATTCTTCGGCGACCGCGCGGGTTGTGGTTGACCCCCGACGATATCAACCGCATTCCCGAGCTTCTGCGAAATGCCGTGCAACGTGACATACGTTTGATCGTTGCAACCGACAACGAACGGATCCTCGGTCTTGGCGATCAAGGTGCCGGGGGAATCGGGATTTCAGTGGGCAAGACGGCCCTGTACTGCGCCGCGGGTGGGATACATCCTCAAAATGCGCTGCCGGTAAGTCTGGACGTTGGGACCGACAACGCTGAGCTTCTCAACGATCCGATGTATTTTGGTTTTCGTGAACGTCGACTTCGCGGGCAGGCGTACGATGATTTTGTCGAAGCATTCGTGGAGGCGGTGATCGAGGTATTTCCAAACGCGCTTCTGCAATGGGAGGATTTCCACAAAGAGATTGCGTTCATGGTTCTGGATCGATATCGCCGGCGCCTTGCGAGCTTCAACGACGATATCCAGGGAACATCCGCGGTGGCACTGGGCGGGATCTACTCCGCCCTGCGGATCACCAAACAGGAATTGCGCGATCAGCGAATTGTATATCTGGGCGCCGGAGCCGCCGGAATCGGAATCGGTCGCCTTGTCAAGTCCGGCATGGAAGCGGCGGGGATGGATGCGGACTCGATCCGGCGTGCGCAGGTTTTTGCGGATTCGCGTGGGCTTGTTTACGAGGGAAGACCCGGACAAAACGAGGAAAAAGAGGCTTTTGCGCTTTCCTTGCGGCACGCGAAGTCGTATGGACTCAATCCGACCGGACAAATCGAACTTCTGGAGGTGGTCAAGGCGGTCAAGCCGACCATCCTAATAGGGACCACGGCCAGACCTGGTATCTTCTCGCGTGCGATCATCGAGGAGATGGGCAAACATGTTGAGCGACCCACGATTTTGCCGTTTAGCAACCCCACATCAAAAGCGGAGTGTACGCCCGCAGAAGCCATTTCCTGGACCAACGGACGAGCCATTGTCGCGACCGGGAGTCCGTTCAATCCTGTTGAGCACAACGGTCGGCTGCACGTGATCGGTCAGGGGAACAACGTCTATATCTTCCCCGGCGTTGGTCTGGGGTGCATCGTTGCCCAGGCTCGCGAAGTGGCCGATGCGATGTTCCTAGTCGCAGCACAGACAGTGGCGGAATGCGTCAGCGAAAAGCGATTGGCGACCGGCGCGATTTATCCGGACCAGAACGATTTGCGGGAAGTGAGTTTCCGAATTGCCTGTGAGATCGTGCGACAGACTCCGGCGGACAAGCTCGGACGATCCCTTCCCGAAGATGAAATCGAGTCCGCGGTCCATGAGGCAATGTGGTATCCCGACTATCGACCGTACGTTTATGACCAAACCGTGCCGGGGTAAAGCATCTCGCTGTTTGCAGATCCCTGCGTTTGGCACTATCGCCCCGTTGTCGTCGACTCCTGCCGCTTGGTCCCGCCGATTGCGGGAGTCTTGCTTTTTGCCGGTTCGATCGGTTGTTCATTCTTTCCGGCCAATCTTGCAAGTTCCCGGTAGCGTGCGCGGACGGACTCTTGCATTTGTTCCGCAAAAACGGCGGCGCGTTGGGGATGCGATTTCGCAAGCTGGCGGAACCTGTTTTCACTTTGGAGGTAGTCCGCAACCGGGATGACGGGTTCTTTTGAATCCAGTTTCAACGGTGGGAGATGTTCATCCATACGCCGTGGGTCATAACGGTACAACGGCCAGTGCCCGCATTCCACGGCGAGTTTCTGCTGTGTCAATCCGTCGTGCATCTCGAATCCGTGAGCGATGCAGTGGCTATAGGCTAAGACGATCGACGGTCCCGGGTAGCTTTCCGCTTCGGTGATTGCCGTGACCGTCTGATTGTCGTTCGCACCCATGGCCACGGTTGCAACGTAGACATTTTTGTACGCCATCGCCATTTGCCCGAGGTCTTTTTTCCCGCCGGGCTTTCCGCCCATGGCGAACTTGGCAACGGCACCGCGCGGAGTCGCCTTGGATGCCTGACCCCCTGTGTTTGAATAGACCTCGGTGTCGAGCACGAGAATGTTGACGTCGGCAGCGGAGGCTAAAACGTGGTCGAGACCGCCAAACCCGATGTCATATGCCCATCCGTCCCCGCCCATGATCCAGACGCTGCGTTTGACGAGGGTGTCCGCGACACTGAGCAGGTTGAAAGATGAGGCGCACCCGATTGCCCCCAGTCGATCCTTGAGTTTTTCGACTCGCGCACGTTGGGCGATGATGCCGGCTTCATCCGATTGGTCGGCGTGGAGGATCGCGTCGACCAGGTCGGGACCGATCTGGTCTTTGAGTTGTTCGAGCAGGTTTCGTGCGAATCGGTTTTGGCTGTCGATCGAGAGTCGAAACCCGAGTCCGAATTCCGCGTTATCCTCAAAAAGCGAGTTGGACCACGCCGGACCCTGTCCCGCCTGGTTGACCGTCCAGGGCGTGGTGGGAAGATTTCCGCCGTAAATGGACGAACATCCCGTTGCGTTGGCAATGACGGCACGATCTCCGAATAGCTGGCTGACGAGTTTGACGTAGGGCGTTTCACCGCACGCCGCACACGCACCGGAAAACTCGAAAAGCGGGATCAAGAACTGCGAGCCCTTGACCGACCCGGTTTTGAGGTCGCGCCGATCGAGTTCCGGAAGGTCGAGGAAAAAGTCAAAGTTTTCGCGCTCCTGTTTTCGAAGCGGAGGTTGGGGTTGCATGTTGATCGCGCGATGCGTGGGGTCTTTCTTGCTCTTGGCGGGACAGATTTCAACGCACAGGCTACACCCGGTGCAGTCCTCCGGCGCGACCTGCAACGAGAATTGAAGTCCCGCAAACTCCCGTCCCCTTGCGGCGGTTGCCTTGAAGGTGGGGGGGGCGTTTTCCAGGCACTGCGGATCATAAGCCTTGGGTCTGATCGCCGCATGGGGACAGACCAGGGCGCACTTGTTGCACTGGATGCAAAGCTCCTGGTCCCAAACGGGGATTTCCAGGGCGATGTTTCTCTTTTCCCATTTCGCTGTGGCGGTGGGAAAAGTTCCATCACTTGGAAGGGCACTGACCGGAACGTCGTCACCGTGTCCGGCGATGACCGGGGACAGCACGTCGCGGACGAATTCCGGCGCATCGTAGGCGACGGTGCTCGGTCGCGTACGCAGGGCATCGGTGTAGTTGGGAACTTTGACTTCGTGTAGATTGGACAGTGCGGCATCGACGGCAGCGAAGTTTTTCGCGAGAATCGCTTCCCCCTTGGAGCCGTAGGTTTTTTGGATGGTCGCCTTGATTCTTTCGATTGCTTCGTCTCTGGGAAGCACTCCTGAAATTGCGAAAAAGCACGTCTGCATGATCGTGTTGATCCGCCGACCCATTCCGGTTTCTCGGGCGACTTTGTAGGCATCGATCACGTAAAACTTCAGCTTTTTGACGATGATTTGTTTTTGAACCTCGGTCAAAAGCGTGTCCCACACCTCTGCCGGTGCGACCTCCGTGTTGAGCAGGAACGTAGCTCCCTCCATTGCGTGATGGAGCATCTCGAACCGCTCGAGAAAGAAAGGTTGATGGCATGCGATGAAGTTAGCCCGGTCGACCAGGTAGGTCGATCGGATCGGGCGTGGTCCGAAGCGCAGGTGAGAGACGGTCATGGAGCCGGCCTTTTTTGAGTCGTACACGAAGTACCCTTGCGCATAATGGTCTGTTTGCTCCCCGATGATTTTCACGGAGTTTTTGGTCGCTCCGACGGTTCCGTCGGACCCCAGACCATAAAAAATAGCCCGAAATACATCGTCGTCTTCGGTGCTGAATGTCGGGTCGTAGGTGAGGGAGGTCTGCATCACGTCGTCTTTGATGCCGACAGTGAAGTGGTTGCGTGCCCGGGGCGAAGCAAGCTCGTCAAAAATGCCCTTAATCATCGCCGGGGTGAATTCCTTTGAGGAAAGACCGTAACGCCCGCCCACGACGCGGGGGATTTTTTCAAAAGGGCAGTTGCTTTCTCCGAAACGTTCGGCGATACCCGTTACAACGTCCTGGTAAAGCGGCTCACCGGCGGAACCCGCCTCTTTTGTCCGATCGAGGACGGCGATTTGCTTGACGGTTGCGGGCAGGGTTCCGACGAGGCTGGCTGCATCGAACGGACGAAACAGACGAACTTTGACAAGCCCGACCTTTTCTCCGCGTTGCGTGAGGTATTCGACGGTTTTGTGCGCCGCTTCCGCCCCCGACCCCATCAACGCAATGACGCGGGTCGCCTCGGGGTCTCCCACGTAATCGAACAGGTGATAGGACCGTCCGACTTGCTCGGCGAATCGATCCATCGTCTTTTGGACGATGCCGGGACATGCGGCGTAGTAAGGGTTGACAGCCTCACGCGCTTGAAAAAAAACGTCCGGGTTTTGAGCGCTTCCACGAAGCACCGGGTGGTCGGGGTTCAACGCCCGCGCACGTTGCTTGTGGACAAGGTTCTCGTCGATCATAGCCCGCAGGTCGTCCCCGTTCAATTCTTCGATCTTGGTGACTTCGTGCGACGTGCGGAATCCATCGAAAAAGTGAACGAACGGAACGCGCGATTCAAGTGTTGCGGCGTGAGCAATGAGCGCCAGGTCCATCACCTCTTGAACATTGTTCGATGCAAGCATCGCAAAGCCCGTTCCCCGTGCAGCCATTACGTCGCTGTGGTCGCCGAAGATGGACAGGGCGTGGGTGGCGACGGTCCGCGAAGAAACGTGGAAAACGGTCGGCGTCAACTCTCCGGCGATCTTGAACATGTTGGGAACCATCAAGAGCAGACCCTGTGACGCGGTGAAGGTGGTTGCGAGCGCTCCGGTCGTCAATGCGCCGTGGATGGCACCGGCTGCACCCCCTTCGCTTTGCATTTCCGTTACGCTGGGGACCGTTCCCCAGATGTTGGGGATGTTCTGCGACGCCCAAAGGTCCGCCCATTCTCCCATTGTTGAGCTGGGCGTAATCGGATAGATGGCAATAACATCGCTAACGCGATGCGCGACGAACGCGGCGGCTTCGTTGCCGTCGATGGTGACAAGTGGACGTTTCATGCGATACTCTCCATTTTCGGCCCGTGGCTGGTTCCCGATCGGTGTGCGGCGTGAGTGCGCCGGATCGAACTTGTTGCCTCGAAACCTCGCTGCAAGATGCGTTCCATTCCTGTGTGAATCGGACCTGTAGAGGCTATAAACGCGGATGCAACGGCAACTCGCGGAAGAAAGTGGGTTGATCCGCACAATCAAGCCGTCGCGCGCTTATCGGAATCCTTCGGAAGAAATGATGCGTATCGCCATCGTAACGCCCACGAAGACCGCCTCACGAACGGGCAACCGGATTACCGCGAACCGGTGGGCGCGACTGTTGCGGTCGCTGGGGCATCGCGTGTCGGTTTTCACAGAGTACGATGGGGGGCGTTTCGATGTGCTCATTGCGCTTCACGCCGTGAAAAGCGCCAGGTCGATTTTTCAATTCCGCAGGGACTTTCCAAAGGGTCTGATTGTTCTGGCGCTGACCGGCACAGACGTCTACGGCAACGTTCGGTCTCCCTCGGCGACCAGGTCGCTTGAGCTGGCGGATCGGATTGTCGTATTGCAGCCACTTGCGATTGCGAGGTTGCAGCAACGTCATCGACGAAAGGCAACGGTGATCTACCAATCGGTCGAAGCGACTACAACCAGCCCTGCTCGTTGTCACCGTAGCTTTCGTATTATCGTTGTGGGGCATTTGCGAGCGGTCAAAGACCCGTTTCGCACGGCCATGGCGGTTCGATCGCTCCCAAAAAGCTCGCGTATCGAGGTTCTTCATTTCGGCGCGGCGCTAACCGATGCCATGCGTCGTCGCGCGTTGCAAGAGCAGCATCGAAACGCCAGGTATCGTTGGATCGGAGAGCGTCCCCGGTATGTCGTGAAGAAGAAGCTGGCTGAATCGGATTTGTTTGTGTTGACATCGCGTCAGGAGGGCGGCGCGAATGTCGTGGGCGAGGCGATTGTAATGGGCACGCCCGTTATTTCGTCGCGAATTGCCGGCTCGATCGGTCTTCTCGGAGCGCGATATCCGGGTTACTTTCCCGTGGGCGATACGCGTGCCCTTACCGATTTGCTTTTGCGAGCGGAGATGGAGTCGGCGTTCTACAACCGGCTGCAAACAGCTTGCCTTTCGCTGGTTCCACTTTTTGACCGCCGGCGGGAGCGCGAGTCATGGAAGAAGTTGCTTTCGACCGCGTGATAGTCCTTGCACACGGGTATCCGGGGGTGTTTGAAAGATCGGGTTGACAGGGTGCCCGCGAAGCGGTCAGATACGGGGAATGAAATCTTGGGCTTGTCGGCGGTCTCTGGCGGGGTGCATCTGTCCCGATCGTCCGTTCCTACGACCGAATCGTATGAGGAGTTCTCACACCGGCGTGCCCAAACCCTTTGGAGGTTGACCCAATGTCGTACGAGGACAAGACGATCGTGTGTGAAGACTGCGGCGTGGAGTTTGTTCACTCCGCCGAGGATCAGGCGAAGTATGCGGAGCGGGGGTTCACCAACGAACCCAAGCGTTGCCGTGATTGCCGGGCCAAGCGAAAGGCGTCGAGTCCCCGTGGTGGAAGCGGTGGGGGTGGGGGGTACGGAGGCGGATCGCGCCCTCCACGCGAATTCCACAGCGCAACCTGCGACGCTTGCGGAACCGTGACGGAAGTTCCGTTCAAACCCGTCGAGGGCAGGCCGGTGTATTGCCGAGATTGCTACCGGAGCCGGCGACCATAGCGGTTTGTCGAAAAACTTCCATCCCTGCGCGCGGTCTTGTATCTTGCCGGGGCAACACGGGCTAATCAATGAGCGTTGTGACCCGCAGCGCTTCTTCCAGCGTGGTGCATCCGCTGCGCACCTTGGCCATCGTGTCGTCGCGCAGCGTAATTGCTCCGTGCTCGATTGCGTACTGTTGCAGTCGCTCGGTGGTCGCCTTCTCTATGACGAGATTGGCAATCCCCGTGTCGAAAGGTACGAACTCAAAAACGCCGATGCGGTCGTAGTATCCACTGCGCAAACAGCGCGAACAGCCCACCCCACGATAGATTTCCACCCCGGGTCGATCCGCGGGGATGCCCATGATTTTTCGCTCTGCCATGGTTGGCTCGTATCCGCGTCGGCAATTCGTGCAGATTTGACGAACCAATCGCTGTGCCATCGTTCCAATCAGAGCGCTCGCCACCAGATAGGGTTCGCACCCCATGTCCAACAGTCGCGTGACCGCACCCACCGCCGTATTCGTGTGGAGGGTGGCAAAGACGAGATGACCGGTAAGCGAAGCTTCGATTGCAAGGCGGGCGGTCGGTTCATCCCTGATTTCTCCAACCATGATAATGTCCGGGTCATGACGAAGAATACTGCGTAGCGCCAGCGAAAACGACACGCCGAACTCTTCATCCACCGCAACCTGGTTGATCCCCGGCATCTCGTATTCGACCGGATCCTCGATCGTAATGATGTGACGGTCCACGGTATTGACCTGTTGCAGGGCGACATAAAGCGTGGTCGTCTTTCCGCTTCCGGTCGGACCCGTGATCAGGATGATCCCGTAAGGTCGATGAATCAACCGCTCGAATGCCTGCTTTAGCTCCAAACTCATTCCCAGCTTGTCCATCGACAGCTCCGAGCGATTTTGCGAAAGCAGCCGAAGCGTCACGCGTTCGCCGCGAACGCCGGGGATTACGGCCACGCGCACGTCGATATCCTGATCAAAGCTACGTTGCGTAAAACGTCCGTCCTGCGGTTTTCGCCGTTCTGTGATGTCGAGATTGGCAAGGATTTTAATTCGAGAGATCAGGGGGGTCGCGACCTCTAAGGGAAACGCTCGTGATTCGATCAGACGACCGTCGATACGCAGGCGAATGCGAACCCGATCCGACTCCGGTTCGACGTGAATGTCGCTTGCCCGACGGTCAACGGCTTCGTCAATGATGCTGTCAAACTGCTCAACAATGTTTACGCCGGTATCAGAGGATTCCGACACGCGTGCGGAGGGAGGGGGCAGTGAAGTCAATCTCGCGCCCTTCGCGCGAGCTTCGGTGTACACGTCGTCGAGCACGTCGAGAATCTGAAATCGCGGGCTGACAACAAACTGGATGGGGCGTTCGAACCTCGCCTGCAGAGCGGAGCGCACCGATGGGTCGACGGGGTCGGCTACCGCCGCGACCAGTTGTCCCGAGACCTCTCCGAAAAGGATGCAAAGTCGTCGTCGGGCGATGTTTTCGGGGAGTGTCAACACCCAGGCACTGGTGGGTCGTCTTCGCGTGAGGTCCAGAAAACGCAAGCCCGAAACGTCCGCGTAGATTTGCCCGACGTCTCCTTCGCCAATCACATCGTTGCGGATGAGAACCTCAACCAGCGGAACACCGTCGATCTCCGACTCGCGCCGATAGTTGGCCAGTTGAACCGCCCGAAGCGTGTGGTTCCCCGCCAGCTTGGAGACGATCAACTGTTCTGCCGCTTCGGCAGCGATCATGAACCCGCTCCTCCGCGTGCCACCACGACGATCGAGGAGTCGTCGTCGGGAACCGCACCGGATAAGTGTGAAGCCCACAGTTTTTCGATGCGTGCCAGCACGTCGTCGGACGAGGAGAACGCCTTGCTGTCCAGCAGCGCATCGTGAAGTCGGTCGCTGCTAAGCGGTTCGCCACCAGCACCGGCGGCGTCGACCAGACCGTCCGTGTAAGCAACCAGGCGGAATGTATCGGGAAGGTCCACGCGGGTTGTTTCGTACCCGTATTCCAGATCAATACCGGCGACCAGCGAAGTCTGATCGAGTGTGAGCAGTCGCCCCGGTTTGAGCATCAACAACGGTGGTACGCCTCCGGCATTGATATACGAGAGCTTTCCGATCGACGCATCGATCGCCAGATAGGCGATGGCGAGTACCTGTCTAGACCCGGATTCGCCGACGATGGTGTTGATCGCATTGAACATCGAAGCCGGATCCATCACGGAATCTTCGTCAACGCGGATCGTCGTTGATACCGCGCCGCGAATCATGGCTGCCTGGGCCAAACCGGCCATCCCGTGTCCGCCGGCGTCCACAACCAGCAGGGCACAGCGCTGGTCATCCAACTGGTGTACCCAGATGAAATCGCCGCATCGAACACGACCGGGAAAGCACTTGGTTGCGATTTTGAATGCGTCACTTGACGCAGCGGGTTCGGACAGACTGTTGCGTACCCGTCGAAGCGTCGTGATCCAAGCGGCATTTTCGCGAGCCGAGACGTTGGGAAGATTGCGAAGCGACGCCCCAAGCAAAGTTCCGATTTGAGCACCAGCGGCTGCGGCGTATGCAATGCTCGATATTGGAAACGGACGTTTTCCCCCCGGGCGGTCAACGTAGAGGACGCCCATGATTTCTCCCCGGTCGGTCAGCGGGGCAACAACGCCGGTGGCGGCGTACCCGAGTTTCTTGTCAATCTGCCTTGCCGTTTGCGGATAACATCCTGCCACCTGCTGCAGCAACGGCGCCAAGACAAAAGCCTCGCTCACGGGCGTCAGCGACCCGCCCGGAGGTTGCCCCAGCCCGCGGTGGGCAATGGGTCGAAGGTCGGTTTTTTTTTCACCACGAAGAGCGATGAACCCTCGCTCCGCATTCAGGTCGAGAATCACGCGCCCCAATGCGAGCGTGGCGATGTCTTCCGCCCGACTGGTCAGCGCATGGTCCGCACCAAGATGCGCGATACGCTCAAGCTGTTTGATTGTTAACGAGATCGGTTGTTTGATCTTGACCCATTCCGCGCCCGGAGGATCCCCTTTTTCCGGAGTGACAAACTGCATATCCAGCACGTCAGAAACGCTTGTTTCGTCAACGAATTCGAAAATGCGGTCGCCCACACGAAGAATATCGCCCGGGGTTAGAATTGTTTCCGTGATCTGTTCGCCATTGACGAAGGTCTTGTTGCGGCTACCGAGATCCACCGCTCGGAACCGACCTTCCGTAGTAAGCTCGATTCGCGCGTGCTCGCGCGAAATCATTTCGGAAGTGACACATATCTGACAGCTTTCCGCCCGACCAATCAGCATTTGACCGGAACCCAGCTTGTGCGCCCGGGCCTCTCCGTTGTCGTCCAAGTATCGAAGTATCGCCATGCCCGACTCGTCTCCAATGACACGCCAACCGAAAATCCGTCAATACGTTCTGCCCAATCTTTTGACAACAATCGTTAATCGTTGTCAGCAGATGATCCGCGATCCGCATTCGTGAACGATTCGTAAGTCTCGGTTCCTTTTTCAAACATTCTCAATCCTACGATTCGATGACAGGGCGTTCCAATGGGTTGCCGTTTCGCGTTACTGTCGTCTGATCTCTACGGTTGTGGTGAACGCTCCGTCTCTACCGTCAAAAGTAAACCCGACAATAGCTCCGCACAGCCCCACTGATGTAGCGTCCAACCAGCGAGGCTGACCGCGACCGGTCGGTTCGCCGCTTTCGTTGTCGAGAAATGCTCCGCCGGCGGTTCCAATGATCAGGTTTTCATTGCACGACACTTCCAGTACGTCCGTGGCACCGGGAACCAACAGCCCGGTTCCCGCCACGCCGATTCCAGCGGATAAACTGTTCTCTATGGTAAGCAGATCGTCGGGGAGGTTCGCTACGGGTGAGGAGGTCGTATGGAATTCAACATTCACGGCATCGGTTGTGGATAGATTCACAAAAGCCACCATGACGGACTGCTCCACGGATCGTCCAGCCCCGGCATCTGGAACCGGGTCGCCGCCGAGGTTTTGTCCGCAGCCACCGGTGCACAGAAAGCAAAGAACTGCCAATCCTGCCGCTTGGTTGTGTCCTCCGGGCCCGGTTTTTCGCATCGACAAGCCTCCTTGTGAACAAGAGGATGCCCGCATTGTGGACTTTTGGCAATGGGCCGGTCGTTCCGCGCGGAAAACCGCCACAAAACCGCAATTTCACGGGGACCGACACGGGGTACCGACGATCCGATGGGGGGATCCTACAGGCATCGTCTGTACAAGGCCAGAGCTTTCCGCAAAACGCAGCATGTGACTTCATTGGATTCTCATTGGCACAGGGCGGGGCCGTGGGAAAGGGATCGCCTGTGCAAACATCAGTATCTGTTTAGCGTTTGAATGCATCAGGCCGTGGGCATCGGTCGGCAGATGATGCGGGAGAGTGTGTCCAGGGATGCGATGGCGTTTTTCCCGCAGGTGGCGAAGAAGCTGCCAAGGCACTCCTGGGCGGCGCTGGACCAGGTTCGATTGCCACCGAGGATCTTACGGCTCCGCACGGCCGGACGTATCGCTTGCTCGGCTGGCCAGTTGGCGGCTTCGATGTCAGCGTGGTAAAGGAAGGTGAGGATCTCCCGGCGATGTTTTTCCAGGTGATCGTTGAATCGGCGATTGTCTTGGTGCGAACACGTGCATGCCAACAGTTTATCCAGCCGCTTTTCGAGTAACAGAGGAGAGCAAAACCTGAAAAGTTTAAGCGTCCGAGCGGACTAAAGTCCGCAGCCCGCTGTCATTCTGATTCCGCGCGAGCGGACGAAGAATCTTTCTGCATCCCAAGCGCGTTGCGACACTGCGGCCGAAATGATTCGCTTCGCTCAGTATGGCGGGGGGGGCATGACAAAATGAGCGAGAAAGGGCCACCCCAACTGCCACGGACTCGTTGGATGCTGGACTGAAACAATTAGGGATTGCTCGTCCGTATTGTTTCGCTTACCGTTGGGGGAAACAATCGGAGGAGGGATCACGATGCACAAAAGTAGATTGCGTTGCTTGGCGGCGGTGATCGCCCTGGCGACGACCATGGTACCGTGCCGGGCGGATTGGCCTAACTTTCGCGGTCCCAACCACGATGGAATCAGCACCGAAACCGGCTTGAAGACGCAGTGGCGATCGACGTTGCCGCTTGTGTGGGAGCGTGAACTGGGATCTGCGTTTACCTCCTTTTCGATTGTCGGGGACCGCCTGTTTACCTGCGGGCTTAAAGCCGGCAAGCAGGTTCTGTTTTGCCTGGACGCCAACAAAGGGACCATTCTCTGGGAAAACCCCTTCGAGGATGAATACAAAAACGACTTCGGCGATGGGACGCGTGCAACGCCGACGGTTGACGACGGGCGGGTTTTTATCCTTGGCGCCAACGGGAGGCTCTTGTGTGCGGATGCAAAATCGGGTCGGACCCTCTGGTCGACCAAGTTCGGTTCCCCGCCGACGTGGGCGTACAGTGGATCGGTTTTGGTTGAGGGCGATCTTGCGATCGCTTCCGCCGGCGGAACGGGCGGCTCGCTTGTTGCGTTCAACAAGAAGACAGGGCAACGGGTGTGGAAAACCGGAAACGATCCGGTGGGATATGCAACTCCCTACCCCTTCACGCTCGAAGGGGAGCGGTACGTCGTTGGGTTTCTGGGCAATGCCGCTATCATTGTCGAAGCAACAACGGGGCGCGAAGTTTGGCGAATTCCCTGGGAAACCGATTGGGAGGTCAATGCCTCAAGTCCGGTTTTCGACAACGGGTACTTGTTGCTCACTTCGGGATATCGAACGGGCGCGAGCGTGATGCACCTGACGCGCGTCGGTGACAAACTCAGTTCTGAAACGGTCTGGAAAAGCAAGGTCCTGGTGAACAAGTTTCAATCGTGCATCCTCCACAACGGGAGTCTTTACACGAGCGATCAAAAGGCGTTCAAATGTGTTGACTTTCTGACCGGGGCCTTGCGATGGCGCGTTCCGCGCGTCAAGCACGGCACGCTCGTGCTCGCCGAAAACCACCTCTATCTCCTGAATGAACGCGGTGAACTCCAGGTGGCTCCCGTCAGTACCGAAGGATTCAAGCCGACCGGACACGCGGAGATATTAAGCGGGAAGTGCTGGTCGCTTCCCGTCATCAATCATGGAAAACTGTACGCACGCAACTTGACACGCGTTGTTGCGTTCGACATCCGCAAATAGAGAACGAAGTCACATTGGAGAAATCGTCTTCATCAGGTGATGCACGAGTTCCACCTCGTCGGGATGACCGATATGCTGAGCAATCAATTCCGGCGTTGCGTCCGCTTTCATCCCCCGCGCGAGGGCGCTGCGGATTTTCGTCTTGATTCCCAGGATCACCTTGGCCGCCTTCTTGCCCGCCTCGACACCGGGCTGATCGTAGGCATTTACGTCGATCAATTCGGCGTACAGCCCGACCGCCCGCTCGAATAACGCGATGATGGCACCGAGCGAAAAAGGGGTGAGCTCGTCCAGCGTAATCGTCATCGAATCACGCCCGTTTTCACTCAGCGCGTCGCGCGTTCCATAAAGAAACCCGTGCAAATAGTCTCCGGTGGTCAGACCCGACTCCACGTCGATTGCCTCTGAATGGCGGTCCCGGAGGACGTCCACGAATGTTACAAAAAAATCGTCCCGCCCATCTCGAAGTTGCTGAACGAAAGCATGTTGATCGGTGCTTCCCTTGTTTCCCAAAACGGTAAGCCCCTGACAAACCACCCGGCCAGAGCGATCGTCGCGTTTTCCGACAGACTCCATTACGAGTTGCTGCAGGTAGCGTGCAAACATAGACAACCGATCCCTGTAGGGAAGCACGACCATCTGTTTTTCCCCGCGTCCTTGACCCGCGTAATACCACATCAACGCCAAAAGCGCCGCGGGGTTTTTTCGGAGTTGGTGAACACGGGTAAGCATGTCACATTCACGAGCACCATCGAGCAACGCGTCGGCGTCGATTCCTTGCAGCCACGCCGGAAGCAAACCGACCGCCGAGGTGATCGAGGTGCGACCACCGACCCAATCCCATAGCGGGAAGGTCGCCAGCCAACCCTCGTCCGTCGCCTTCTTGTGCAATACGCTTTTGCGCGAAGTAATCGCGACGGCGTGCTTTGCGAAATCAAGTCCACTGCGCTGGTATGCGGCTGCGACTTCCATCATCCCGTTGCGCGTCTCCTTCGTGCCGCCGGATTTCGACACGACAATCGTGAGCGTCGCCGCCAACGACTCGTCGAGTTCGCCAAGGATTCGATCTATCCCGTCGGGATCGGTGTTGTCGATAAAGCGAAGAATCATGGGGTCATCGGGCGTGCCCAGTGCGTCGGCCAGGAGCTGAGGACCAAGCGCGGAACCACCTATTCCGACGAGCAGTACCACGTAAAACCCGTCACCGCGTTGTGGTTGAATGGTTCCGTCGTGAACCCGCGAGACAAACTCCTTAACAGACGCAATGGTCTCTTGGATTTCGCCGCGGGTCGCGTGGTCGGGTGCAAGCTATGGCGCGCGCAGCCAGTAGTGCCCGACCATTCGGTTTTCGGAGATGTTGGCTTTCGCTCCACGTTCAAGGGCGTCCATTGCAATGAACGCTTTTTCCATCGGAGCAGTCATCCCATCGAAAAAGGAATCGGGGAAACTCATGCGACTGATATCCAGCGACAGACCGATCGTCTCGCACTCACAAAGATGCGCTTGATAGCGTTTCCAAAGTTCGAGTTTGTTCATCTTCGTTACTCCTGGGTCTGGTTGTGGGAGCCGTCTTCGAACTCGCGTGGTTTCGGGACCACCAAACGAGCAAGCCTGTCTTTTCGTTCATCGGCAGGCGCCAGCGCAAGAATTGCATCGTAAATCCGCCGCGTGGCCTCTCGAACCGCGGCGCGATCATACTTTCCGGCGGTCAGATCGCTCAAGTCAACCGGTTTTCCAAACTTCGCGCGGGCGTCTTGACGGGAAAAAAGTCCACGCACGATTCCGTCGTAATGCTTGACTCCCGACAGGTACGCCGGAATGACCTTCGCTCCGGTTTTTAACGCCAACATCGCCACCCCGTCCTTCAATCGGATCGGTTCGTTCGGTCCGACAATCCCGCCCTCAATGAAAATCCCCATGGCCCGACCGTTTTTGAGATGGCGCAGCGCCTGTTTTGTCGAGCCTGTTTCGCGAGTTCCACGACGCACCGGGATGCAATCGACCTGCCTGATCACCCATCGAATCACCAGCCAATTGGCATACTCGGCGGCAATCAGAAACGAAATCGGCCTGTACCTTCCCGCGGCACAGAGAAACAGCGGATCGGCTGAGCAACTGTGGTTGGAAGTGACGATCGCCGGTCCGGAATGAGGAAGCGTGCAGGGCCCCAGTACGCGAAAACGGTACCAGAACTTGGTCACAAACTCGTTGAGGTTTTGAAGGAACAAAAGGGTCGGACCGTACGTCCCGCGGCGTAACCGCACCACAAGCGTCATAATCCCACTGCAAAACATGATCACGGAAACGGCAATCAGAATCCAACCGATAAACCGATCGACGCGCTGCCACTTCGGCACGCCCAGAAGTGCCGTCGCGATCAAAAGGGCTCCGCTGGTACACACGTCGCTCACTCCGAAGACCCGCCCGCGATACCGATCGGCGACGGTTTTCTGAATCAACGCACTGACGCTTGCCATCACCGTTACGCCAAACGCACCGGAGAGAAAAATACCGATTCCGCCGAGGGTAGCCGAAACGTCGGGGTTGCCCAGAAAAACGGAAACCGCCATCACCCCCAAACCCGTGGCAACGCCGTAACATCCCCACGTAATGGCCACCTCTCCGCGAAGAGCCTCTCCCAATAACAACAAGGACAACGATCCAACGACAAACCCCAGACCGACCAACGCCTTGTAATTGCCGATCGACTGTAGATTTCCGCCGTAGCAATCGCGCACCACAGCGGGCAGAACGCTAAGCACCATCGCCCCGCAAAACCAAACGAGCGCCGCGACGGCAATCAACTCGCGGACGTGGCGATGAGCGATTGCGTACGAGAACCCATGTTTCAACCGGGAAAGCCTCTGTCTGCCGGTATCACTCTTTCTCCGATTCGTGTGGCGCATGGGCACACGAATGACGATCAGAAACATCGCGCTGAAAAGAAACGTCGCTGCATCCGCCCAGAACGCGATACGTGGCGGATAATGGTCGGCAAGATACCCCCCGATCATTGCAGCCGTCATTGTCGCGATGATGCCAAGCCCACTGATCAGCGCGTTGGCTCGAACGAGTTGATCCTCGCGCACCAGCGTTGGCAGAAGCGCCGCACGCGCGGGTGAAAACACACCCGCAAAGACGCCAAGAAGAAATAAGGGGGCGAACGCTCCCCATCGCCCCCACCCAGCGGTCCACGCAAGCAGCGACGCGAAGGCCAGCATCACGAGGACGCGAACGCCATCGGCGAAGACCATCAGACCACGACGCGGAAGACGGTCTGCCAATCCTCCGGCAACGGGAGCGAACAGAAACATCGGGATGAAAAACATCATCGTCATCCGCGCTGCCAAGGGGGTTACGTCTACGTCTGCGTCAAGGGCGTGCTGTGTTTTCAGAAGGGCCAGCTCGGCAAGATGGTCGCCCAGCGTGCTGACCCCGTAGGCACACCATAGAAAAACGAAATTTCGATTTCGCAGGATGGATTGATTCTGTGTCTTGGTGGTTTCGCGCATGGCGGCGTTGTTACGTTGGTGTTTCGTATAGACCCCCGACAAACCGGCGAAAGAAAACGCCTTGTTCGGGCACTGTCCGCCATCGTACAACGTACCGTCGATACGGGCTATTGCGGATTCTTGCCCTGTGAGGCTCTGATCGGTATCCTACGCGGTTTCGGTTCGACAACGACGCGAGGCGTTGCCCGTCGGGACCGTGCGGAATGGACATACAATCAACTTGATGAAAGGACCGGGTATGACTCGTTTTGGATTGGCGCTGGCGTGCGGCGCGGCGATTTTCTTCACAGGCACGGTGGCTGGTCAGGAAAAAGGGAGCAAGCTTCCGCCAACCGATCCGATGCACCCCTATGTGAAATTGGAGACAACCCTGGGGGACATCGTTTTGAAGCTCGACGCAATGAAGGCTCCTATTACAACACTCAATTTCATTCGTTATGCCGACGATAAGTTCTACGATGGGACGATTTTTCATCGGGTCATGTCAAACTTCATGATCCAAGGCGGCGGATACACGGCGAATATGGATCAGAAATCGGCGGGGCTGCACGCGCCGATTCGCAACGAATGGAAGAACGGTCTTTCCAACAAGCGCGGAACCGTTGCCATGGCTCGACTGGGTGGGCAGCATGACTCGGCTACTTCGCAGTTTTTTATCAACGTTGTGGACAACGCTCGTCTGGACGGACCGGTCGACGGGGCGGGCTATGCTGTCTTTGCGACGGTTGTGTCGGGGATGGATACGACGGTGGAAGCAATCCGCACAACGGAAGTGGGGGCGAATCCCAAGCTCCCCATGGGACGTGTTGTTCCCGTGAAGACCGTTGAAATCAAAACCGCCCGTTTGATTAGCGATTTCGATCGAAAGCAGACCCAAAAGCTCGCGGACCAGGCGGAAAAAGCTTTTCGCAGTGCCGAGAATGATGCCAGGTCGGCGAAACTGAAAGCGATGAAAGACGTGATTGCGAAATTCGAGAAAGAAACGGGCAAAAAAGCGGTCACAACGAGTTCCGGGCTTTCTTACATTGACATGATCGAGGGCAAAGGCGCCCAACCCAAGCGAACCGACCGCGTGGAGGTTCACTACACCGGATGGCTGACCAACGGGAAGAAGTTTGACAGCTCCGTGGACCGGGGAAAACCTTTTGCGTTCAGTCTCCAGGGCGGGGTCATCAAGGGATGGCTGGAAGGGGTTGCCACAATGAAAGTCGGAGGCAAGCGAAAGCTGATCATTCCAAGCGATCTTGGTTACGGTCTTCGTGGTTCACCGCCGGTGATTCCACCAAGCTCGACGCTTATTTTCGATGTTGAATTGCTGGCGATTAAGTAGCAAGGAGCGATCTTTTGCGACGAAAAGCGATGAGATACGCGATGCAAAAAACTGCCGTACTGTGTTGCGGGGTCGTTGCGCTGGCGGTTGGTTCGGCGACAAAACCCGTCGGCGCTTTCGATCATCCCGCAACGACCAAGCCCAGGGTTCGCGTCGAAACGTCTCTGGGCGAATTTACGATCGAACTGAATGCGGAGGTTGCTCCCGTCACCGTCTCGAACTTTCTCCGCTACGTCAAGGACGGGTTTTACAATGGCACATTGTTTCACCGTGTCACCAAAGACGTGATTCAGGGGGGTGGCTACACCCAAGATATGCAGTTGAAAAGCGACGGGTTGCATGAGCCGATCGCGCAGGAATCGCGGCGGGGTCTTTACAACCAGCAGTACACGGTGTCGCTGTTTCGCAACCCGCTTCTTCCCAAGTCGGGTCGAACTCAGTTCTTTGTCAACATCAAGAACAATCCGCAACTGGATCTGCTGCGTGACCGGACTGGTTACACGGTTTTTGGAAAAGTCGTCGACGGAACGGAAACGATCGACAAGATCGCAAAATCAAAATTGACAACGCACCCTGATTATGCCAGAGGTCGCAGCAAGGTCATCCCCGATCCGCCCGTCATCATCAAGCGGATGGTACAGCTTGATCCTCTCGATGAAAAAAAAACACAGTCCTTTGTCGAGATCTATCGCCGGCGCGCAGAGGACCCGCTTGGATATCGGATCGAGCAATACGAGAAGCAAACCGACGCAAAACCTCAAACGACCAAGAGCGGGTTGACTTACCTTTCGCTCAAAGAAGGCACCGGGGCGTTCCCAACGGACGAAGACACGATCGAGTTCAACTTCAAGGGGATGCTTGTCGACGGTTTTGTTTTCGATACGTCGTTGAAGCGCTGGAACGGACCCGGAAAGGTGGAAGTCTCTACGCTGCTACCCGGATTGCGGGAGGGGGTGTCCATGATGCGCGAGGGCGGACGCGCGCTTTTGGTGCTGCCACCCGACTTGGCGTTTGGCGAGGAAGGAATGCCCAACAAAGTTCCGCCCAACGCCACGACGCTTTATGAAATTGAGTTGCTCAGTGCCACGCGCGAGGAGCAGAAATAACGCGGCCTCCAGCGAACTTTGCAGCTTGGACACGGGGAAAACACCCTCGAATCCAGCGCACGACCCGCAGTCCGTTGAAAAAGTGCGGCGATGGATTTACGTCGGCATTTTCACCGGCAAATAGCCGGTACCAAGCGTTTCGTCGAGGCTTTTTCAGCATTCTGCCATGCCTTCGGGTATCATTCGCCAAAACGCAACCGCGACTGTGGGGGAGCGGACGAATGGCCACGGCGGTAGGGCATTGGGGGTTTGGACTGGCGTTGAAGCACGTATTCTCTTGGACCGGCAGATTCTGTCCTGCAGCCGATTGCACGTACCAAAGGCGCGACGAGTCCCCCCAGAGCCCCTACGGTTTCTGTAAGAATGTGTCCTGAAAAGGTTGCTGCGGTGGTCTGCGGGCCGCTTTGACTCTTTTGACACAAAACCGTTACTATGGACGCGAGTGAAACCGAGATTCAGGCCTTAGAATACGGGCAAGACGTGGGCGACCTAAGCCGTAAAGTTCGACTCGTACGGGGCTTCACCTTTGAGGCGGCCCACAGGCTGCCCAAGGCGCCGCCGGGGCACAAGTGTGCTCGGCTTCACGGGCATAGCTTCCGCGTCGAGGTGATTTGCGAAGGGGATGCCAACCCCGAGACGGGGTGGCTGATCGACTTCGGCGAGATCAAGCGGTTGTTCGAACCGATCATGAATCGGTTGGATCACCGTTATCTCAACGAAATTGAAGGGCTTGAAAACCCGACCGCGGAGAACCTTGCTCGGTGGATCTGGGCGCATTTGAAGGCGGAACTTCCGCCGCTTGCTCAGATCACAATTGCCGAGACCTGTACGTCGCGGTGTGAGTATCGCGGTTAGTGCAATGCTGCAGCTATGTCTTGGGGTTCGGTTTGTTGGTGCAGAGCCTCGACCGTAAGAGGGCGGATACCGAGAACCTCAACAACAGGATGTGACAAAGAACCGGACTCTCGTTAGAAAGCTCGCCATACTTTCCGGCGGACGCATCATTGAAAACTTTGGAAAAGCCGGGGAATGGACCCTCGCGATCGACCGTTACTTCGCACCCTAATCGAAGGAGTCAAGAAGATGAGTAAAAAGATGTTGAGTATGTTGGCGGTCTGTGCATTGGCCACCGTGGTCACCACGGCGCAGGCTTGCCCCTGTAGCAAGTCGAAATCCGCCGGAAAGACCAAGACCGTTGCGGATAAAACGAGTACGCCGTGCTCGAAGTCCGCCGGTGCTCCCTGCCACAAGGGATCGGCGAAGCTCGTTGCGAGCAAAGCCAACAGTCACATCGAGGAGCTTGTCGCCAAGCTTCCCAAGATGCAGTACAAAGTCGGCGACACCGTGACGGTCTGCTCGAAGTCAGCCTCGACACTCGCTGAAAAGTCTCACGAAAAGATGCTTTATCTCGTCGGAGATAAATCTTTCGAGAATGAAGCAGAGGCAAAAGCCGCCCTGGCCGCGGAGCTGGAAAAAGAAATTGCCAACCTCGAATCGATGCAGTTTGCCGTCGGTGAGAAGTGCGTCCGCTGCCCCATCACCGCCAAGAGCATGGCCAAGGAATCCGGCAGCAAAGTTGCCTACCGCGTCGCGGGGATTGACTTCCTGAAAAAAGAGCAGGCGGAAAAGGCTGTTGCGCTCGTCTCCGATGCAGCCGAAACGGTCAAGATTTCGTACAAAGTTGGAGAAAAGAGCTTCTGCTGCGACAAAATGGCTGGCGATTACTCGAAGGAAACGGGCAAGAGCATAACCTACGTCGTCGGCGACGAGGAGACTTCTTGTCCCATCACGGCCAAGCTCATGCTGAACAAGGCCAAGATTCATGCGATAATTGCGGCCGCCGCGGCTGCCCTGGCCTCCTAGAACTCGTTCAAACCTCCGTGACAGGGGAATCCATTGGCGGTCAGGCCTTCAAGCAGAGACGCTTGGGGCCTGACCGTCTTTTCGTCGCCAGATAGCGGGGCTGGTGCTTTGTCACGCCTTCATGCTCGGGTTTATGACGTCCGCTCCCTCACAGTCGCGGCTCCGAAGTGACAAGTCGCAACGTGCATGATCGAGTCAAACGATTCGCGAAAAACGAATGCGTCCCAGTATCATCCCCCCAAAGCGCGAAGTCGCGCGATCATCGCGTTTCGCCTGCGACTGTCCGATGGTTCAAGCGCGATCGCACGACGGTAAGCCCGAATTGCTTCTTTCGTTTTCCCGTCGTGCGCCAGCAATTCTCCCTGACAGACCAGCACACTGGCGTCGTGCGGAGCGATCGACGCGGCGCGGCGAGCCACCTGCCACGCCTCGGTCACGTCACCGCCTTTGTCGCGCTCAAGCAGCAGCATGGCCAATTCCACTGTGGTGGCGACGTTTTCGGGCGCCAAGTGGACCGCCTGCCGATACGCATTGATGGCTTGATCAAGATCATTCATCATCACCAGCGTGACAGCCTGCTCATGGACCCATCGAGCATTACCGGCGAAACGAGAATGAAACTTTTGCAGATGATCCAGCGCGCCGCGAAGGTCGCCGGCATCACGCAGTGCGCTAACGAGCTTCAGGTGTGCCTCAATATCCCCGGGAGCGTTGGCAACGCGCGTACGTAACGCCTGGATTGTTTTTCCTTGCCTGTCGGCAACTGTTTTTCTGGCCCTTCTCAAAGCCGCTTGCGTCGTAGCGTCACCTGGAGCCTGCATCTCAGCATCCAGAAGGAAATGCAATGCCTCTTTGTATTTTCCCAAAGCAAGATAGGCGCGACCAAGAGCCCGATAGGCATCTGTGTACCCCAGATCAATATCAATCGCTCGCCGAAGCAACACAATCCCCTGGTCGATCTCACCCTGATTCACAAGAACTTGCCCGTACAAACGAAGTGCTTGTGCTCCGTTGGGATGATCGCGATAGGCAGCGGCGTAGAGCGTGCGGTTATTTTTCCAGTCCCCATTGCGGACCCAGCATCGCCCGACCATCGTCGCAAGCGCAACGACGAAGATGGCGTGCACGAGCCTTTTTTTTCGTACCCTCGACAAACCAAGCGCGATCAACATCACCGCCCACACCGAGGGAAGATACCACACGCGCTCGGCAAAAAACGTTCTTATCAGCACGAACGAATTGGACGTCGGAAGATAGCATAGAACACAGAGCCCAAGAAGACACCCCACGGTCAGGTCGCCCTTCCTCGCCCGGCGAACAGCCCACAGGGCTCCAAGAATCAGGACCCCTAACCCTGCGAGAACAGTCGGATCGAACAGACCGGTCGCAAGTCGCACGGCGTTGATCGAGTAGTCAATGCAGAGAACACGTGGCCACACCGTTTTGATCCAGTACATCCCCCAGAGCTGAACGGAGCCGAGCACACGTTGCCACACAGGCGCGCCGACCATGACATTGATGGTCTTGGTCAGCGGGGCACTCTGCACGATCGCTCCATCAAAGGCGTTGAGCCGCAACCCGACGTAAACCCCAACAGGAACAACAAGAAAGCAGACTCGCCGCAAGGTCGCCGCTGAAAACCAGCGGTTGTTCTTACCCTCTTGCGATTGCCGTCTACAAAACCAATCCGTTGCGAGAACGCAAATCGAGGCCACGACACCACTTTCTTTCGACGCCATCGCCACGAAGACGGACAGGGATACCACGAAGTACCAGAAAACGCGGTGAACGCGGGTTCGCGTGGTACGCATGTAAAAAAGCATGGCGCTCAATACGCCGAGAGCCGCCAGCAGATCAGCCCTTCCGACAACGCTGTCAACAACCTCGCAATGGATCGGAAGCGCTGCGAAAAGCAGTCCGGAAAACCAGGCCACGCGAACGTCGTCGTGCCATCGACGGGAAATACGCACAACCAGGATCGCAAGAATCGCATGCAAGAGAATGTTCAGAGCGTGTTGTGGCCAAACCGAACCGGGAAACAAGGCGTGAATGATCCGAAACGAAGTAACCGCGACCGGTCGATACAGCAGATCGCGCTGGTCCCAGGTTTCTCCTGCAGCGCCCCAATAGTCGCTCGTCCAGATTTCCTTCCAAGAGGCGGATCCTACGACCTGAGGATTGGTGGCTACGATAGGGCCATCGTCATGGCAGTACCCGTTTGTCATGGTGCCCGCAAAACAAAGGACACCCACCAGTGCCGCTACGATTTCGGCGGCGAAATGACATCGATCCTTGCTGACTTTCGCGGAGTCCTCCGGGTATTCTGTGTCGGTTGGACGCATCAATATATCATGCTCTGACGGTCAGACCATTCAAGCGACGGGAAAAAGCCCCCCGAAGTCCGCTGCACGTAAGATCGACGTGAGGGTGGGCAAAGCAGCAACGGATTGCGGGCACAAGTCGGTCGGCGTAAACTCTGCAAAACCGCAGCGGGCGAGTGGCGGAATGGCAGACGCAGGGGATTTAAAATCCCCTCTGGTTAAATACCGGGTGCGGGTTCGAGTCCCGCCTCGCCCATTCTCGTAGAACGATACCCGCAAGACAAATGCCCCCTCGAGTCTACGCAGGGTTTCGCGATGGACCGCCGTATCGGGCGAGGACCTCCTTCACGCAAGCAACGAGATTCTCTCGTTTTGTCTTGAACTGTGCCGGCTGGCTTTCAAGCCACCGCTTACGATCCGCACCAACCTCTTTAGACAATTCCACACCAAGGCGAAGGTCTTTGATCGAGACTTCGCCCGCGCCCATCTCATCAGACCCCGCAACGATCGCGACGATCTTGTTTGTATCGCTTGCATACTTGAACTGTTTCTTAATGGACTGATTGCCGACGTAAAGCTCTGCGTTCAGGTCCGAACCGCGAAGCTCTGCCACCATGCGCTGATATTCACCCGTGAGATTCTTATCGAGTCTGGTGACAAGAACCGCAGCCGTCGTCGCCGGCGTGTCCACTTTGCCCAATGTCTTCAGGGCTGCAAGCAGTCGGTCCACGCCGATCGACGCACCGGTCGCCGGGACTTTGTGACCGGTAAAGCGCTCGACCAAATCATCGTATCGACCGCCACCGAATACGCTTCCGAATTCTCGCGCCACCCCGTCTTGATCCACAACCGCAAACGTCAACACCCCCTCATAGACCGGACCCGTGTAATACCCCAATCCGCGAACAACCGTTGGATCGATCAAGGCTCGATCTTCGTCGTACCCCGCGCTTGCCAGCGCCGCGTCGATCTGCCGAAGTTCGTCGACCCCGGCTCGCCCCACTTCGCTTTCCCCAACCAGTTTTTCCAGCGCGTCGCACAACTTCGCCCGCGTCGCGCCCTCAGCCATGAGATACTTGGTTACAACGTCAATCTGACCCGGCGAAAGCCGGCACCCACGCGTGAAATCGCCCGATTCGTCCTTGCGTCCCTCGCCCAAAAGCTGTGTAACGCCGTCGATTCCGATGCGGTCCAGCTTGTCAATGGTTAGCAGAACATCCTGAGCCGTTCTGTTTTCGATCGCCCCATCGCTGCGAATGGTTTCGAGCACACCGTTGAGAACTTTTCGATCATTAAGACGAACCACGTAATCCCCTCGTTCGATACCGAGTGCTTCGAGTGCGTCGCACATGACCATGCAACACTCCGCGTCCGCCAGCATCGAATTCGTGCCCACCGAATCAAAATCGAACTGGTAGAACTCCCGGAATCGACCGGGACCGGGTTTTTCAAGCCGATAAACGGGTCCAACTTGATAGCGACGAAATGGTCGAGGCAAATCCGGGTTCATTGCCACGTAGCGAGAAAGCGGCGCGGTTAAATCATATCGAAGCGCCACCCAGGCGTCGTCCTCATCTCGAAACGCGAAGATGCCGGCGTCGGGTTGGTCCGCCTCTGGAAGAAACTTGCCCAGGCAATCAACGTACTCCAACGCGGGCGTTTCAAGTGGGGAAAATCCATATCGCTCATAGACCTTGCGAATCGTGGCGATCATGCGATCCCGCGCCGAAACATCCTATAGTTGGATGTCTCGGAATCCCTTCAGCCTTCGGGGTTTTGTACGTGTTGATTGTTTCTTGGCCATCAGTTCTTTCGCTCGAAACGGCAGGCGGACAGTCTACTTGGGGTCGTTACGATGTCCAGTAGAAAAGAATGCGCAACTCATGCGTTCAGCCTGCCGTAAATTGCAGAGACGGCTTCGTCTACGCTCGCACGCGAAACCGCAACGACTTCGCCCACGATGGTGATCATCGGTGTTTCCAATGACGCGTGAGAGACTCGCTCGACAATATCCCCAAGTGTTGCAACCACCTCGCGCTGTTGCGGAGTGGTTCCGCGAGAAATGCAGGCGACCGGAGTGTCGCCGGACCGACCCGCCTGGCGCAAACCGTCGACAAACGTACTCAACTTGTGCTGACCCATCAAAATGACAAGTGTGTCCATTCGAGCAAGCGCTTCGTAGTCCGGATGCGAACCGGGCAACCCTGTTCCGGTTTTGGCTGTCACAATCGCCAACGACCGCGCAACCCCCCGAAGTGTCACGGGAATGCCTGCCAGAGCGGGAACGGCGACAGCGCTGGTCACGCCGGGAACGACGATGCAATCCACCCGGGCTTCCCGACACGCAATGACCTCCTCGAAACCGCGCCCAAATACGAAGGGGTCACCCCCCTTGAGTCGAACGACGCAGCGCCCCGCACGTGCAAAGTCAATCAGCATGAGGTTAATCTTCTCTTGCGTCACACGATGACAATTCCGCCTCTTTCCTACGTCAAGAAGTTCAGCTCCGTTGCGAGCGTATTCGAGAATCGCGGGATGAACGAGGCGATCAAAGACGACCACGTCGGCGTTTTGAAGCAACTCCATCCCGTAGACGGTCATCAACCTCGGATCACCAGGACCGGCACCGACCAGATAAACCACGCCCTTACGGATGTTCATGTGTTGACTCCACGGTCGATGTTTCCGATGCGATATCCACAATCAACCGGGTGACACCGGGTATCATACCGATCGGGGCATCGCACACGATCCTTCTGCCGCCGACGCATCCGGTATAAGGCGGTCCGTGGTGCTCTGAAATGACCAGAGAAAGCTCGGCAAGAACGTCACGGCGTGCATGCACCCCGTCGGTCAGGAGAAACACGATTGCGATGATGTCTTGCCCGGCGGCGGCGGCGTGTGCGTCGCGTATTCCGGGCTGATCGTCAAGGAAGCAGGGAAGCGATTCGATCACATCCAACCGGCGGGAAAGCGACCTTGCAAGCGAGATCGTGGCGTCGCGGCTTTGCGGATGTCGCCGCGTCCCGTGACCAACAACGAGGATCGATGCCCTTTCGAGTGCGATGCCATACTCCGCCGCGAGTGCGACAACTCGTCGCTTAGCCATGCTCGTCATTTTCGGGTGCACACCAACGGGCGACGTAATACAAACACGAGTTTCCGCAAAGCATTGATTGCGCGCAAGCTCGCGCGGCAAAACTTCGCTACAGTAGTACCCGTTGCTTGTCATGTACGGCACGACAATCACGGGGGAACGGTTTAGTTCATCCAGGACGGTCGAATAATGAGGACGACCTCGAAACAGGGCGGGCACGACCGTTGCGAAACGCCCCGTGGCTTCGACTCGATCAGCCAGGGCAAAGACCTGCGCGTTGACACGATCGTCGCGATCCGATCCATGCGCAGCCAGGATGACCGCGCCACAGGTCATACCACCCCCCACGCCTTCAGGTTTTTGACATCACCTAGAATGCAACCGGACGGATTATAAGGGTGACAGCCAGGTGCCCCGGGGGGGGTGGAGGAAATCGTCTCGATTCTGCTGCGAATCGAAACTACAAGGCACCTGGCCGTCGTTTTGGATATCCTTCCGGTACGCCGTTTCGCCCGGCTACACCAACCGCCGCCTGAAGCCACCCACACGCGCGCTCCCACCTGCGAGAGCCGCTCGGCTCTCTCGGACTTATCGTCTAACCGAGCATCACGACGCCGCTTTTTCATGGCGAATGCACTTTTCAACCTGTTTTTCATGGGTTCGAAGCGGCAGACCACTTAAATCCCCTCGCCACCGTGCAGGCCGCACTCGGTCTTTTCAGAGGAGGACCACCGTCCTGCTCGAGAGTAATCGCCCGGTGTCGACCCGGGGACCGCCTTGGTGCAGTGCGTACAACCAAGCGTTGGGTAACCTTGCTCATGCAGCGCATTGTAGGGCACGTTGTGCTTTTGCACATATTCCCAGACGTCGGACCGCTCCCACGTTGCCAGCGGGCAGACCTTCAGCACCTGGTATCGCCAGTCCCAATCGATCACCCTCAGATTGGCGCGAGCCGCCGACTGCGAACGACGAAGCGCCGCAATCCAAACGTCCATGTCCGCCATCACCGGGTACATCGGATCGACCTTGCGGATTTTGCAGCACAGGGCGGGGTCGCGTTTCCAAAGCTCGGGTCCGTACTGTTTTTCCTGCTCCTCAATCGTCAGTGTTGTTCCGCGGTTTACGAAATGGACGTGGGGGTATCGCTCGATCAACCTGTCGCGCAATTCGTACGTTTCCGGGAAGAAAAGCATCGTGTCCAGGTAGTAGACCGTAAACGGTGTGCAGTGAGAGGCATACATGTCAATCAGCGCACACCCCTCCATCCCAAAAGACGAAGTCAATGCCATACGCTGATTCGAGAAACGCTCAAGCGTCCAGGCGATGAGTTTCTCGCTGGGCGTATGTTCTGTGATCTCCTCACGCTGATTGAGCGCCAGGTTGTTTCCTCCGGGTTTGTAAAGCTCCATTTCCACTTTCCAGTCCTCCTAGCTCACTCGCAACGCAACCGCCCCCGTGCCCAATCGTAGGCTCAGATCATGCGTCGTTTCTCCTCAACCTTTCGTCGTCGACGCCCGAGAATCGTGGTCCCCCGTTGTTGTGTTCACGTCGCCGCATGTCCCTCACAAGCACAACGTCCGCGGATCGGGTTCTATTCGAAACATGGGTTCCACTTGCGATCTCGGCTCCATCTTGAACTTGCCCTGTGTTTTCTACGGTTTTCTGATTGCCCAATAAAAAACGACCCGCAGGGTCGATCCCGCAGGTCGTCGCATTGCCTCGTTACGTCTCGGCGTGCTTACGCTCCTGTCAGGTCGTCCCTCCCTCCGGGATACAACAACAGCAACAACACGCGCATGATCCCATTGGAACCCCCCCGCCGACGAGGCTCCCACCCAGGATGCGTCCTGATTTTCGGACCGCCAAGCTCATGGCCACCATCCTATCCAAATTCACACCCAAGGTCAAGAGAATTTTTTTTCGCCCCCGTCCAAGGGGGTATGTGACAGAATCGGCGGGGGAGCGAATCGCATGGCAAAACGCGGTTTAGAAGCAATACGGTTCACTTAAGGCGCATAAAGCAAGCCCCACAATGACGATAGAGAAGAAAACCAAGGAGTTCCTCTATCGCAAGGGAGGCTTATGCCGTGCAGGCTATCGGTCATGGAGGGCCGAGGACTCAAGCCGGTTTGGAGTTTCCGGCGCCAGTGATTGTTCTCGAAGCTCTCGCTCGTTTCATCACTCCCGAGACCGTTCGTTCGGTCTTGACTCAAGCCGGTCGGCAGAGTCAGCGAATCAGGCGTCTGCCGGCGTCAGCGGTCGTCTGGCTGGTCATCGCCATCGGCATCTGGACCGACCTGGACATCCCGGCCATCTGGCGGCAGGTCGTCGGGACTCTCCGGTCCTTGTTCTTGGCTTTGGATGCCAAGCATCCCCCATGCAAGTCGGTCCTTTCTCAAGCACGCACCCGGTTGGGCCCCTGCGTCATGCGACAACTGTTCGTCGCGACCTCCGCACCGATCGCCCTCGATCGAACACGCGGGGCCTTTTACAAAGGGATGCGTCTGATGGCCATCGACGGCGTCCATTTTGACATGCCCGACACCCCGGCCAACGCCGCCGCTTTTGGGCGACCCGGGACACGACGCAACGGTCAATCCATCGAGGGAGCCTATCCTCAGTTGCATGCCATCTTCCTGGCAGAAACGGGAACCCATATCGTCGCCGAGGCCTACATCAAACGAGGAAAACGAGGCGAGTTTAACGTCTCCACCTCT
>Ga0114931_10000321_pt1 | contig 56678 bp, 70 predicted proteins | sample 2SBtaG_FD_89579 | JGI IMG/M metagenome (GOLD analysis project Ga0114931, IMG submission 89579) | Deep subsurface microbial communities from Kolumbo volcano to uncover new lineages of life (NeLLi) - 2SBTROV14_V59a metaG | ecosystem: Environmental > Aquatic > Marine > Volcanic | place: Kolumbo... | reverse complement strand
TTCAGATAGTAAATTATTTTGACCTGATAAGGTTAATTTTTGGAATATCTCTTTTACTTCTCTTTGTGTTATCATATCGCAAATATACATATATTAGCTGATATAACTAGAACTTAACTTTTCCCTTTAACGAAAAAACATTGGCTTATAAGGAGGTACTTTTCTAGTACAACTTCAAGAAGCACGACTTTTCAAAAAAAGGTTTGCCTTTAAAGAGGCTTGTTTTTATTCTACAAATAGAATAAGCAAACTCTTATTAAATGAAGGTAAACATAACATACAACGAAACATTTAACGGATTAGAGCTTCACTTTGACCCAAAGCCTAAAAAAGAAATTACAACATTTCTTAAGGAACTGGGTTTTCTATTCAACTATCAAAAACTCATTTGGTATGTTAAAAATCCCACTCCACAAAAAAAAGAGATTGCACATCAAGTAAAATCTCTACTAGAAAATAATCAATCCTTATCCGAACTAATTATTGTTCCATCTTTTGAGCCTTCCATTGAAAACATCGACCATAAGAATTTCAGTTATGTTTCCATTCAGTATAAAAATAGCGAAGGAACATCCAGTTGGAAAAATTACGTCCTATTTGAACCCACTAAAAAAATAGCTCAATTTATAGCCAACAAGTTTGCTAAATGGATTTATGGAGATGCTGTTGTTTCAGTTAATGTAGCTGAAAGAAATTACAAAAGAAAAGCAAGAGTGCTATTTGACAATGGAGATGTATTAGTCCCTGAACTCGAAAGTCAAGAAAAGAACCTTGTTAAAACCAACACATTAAGAAAAGATACTCCTACTACGAATGATTTACAAAACCGATTCAACCAAAAAGGTTTTGAAGTCATAGAGAAAGAACAAGAAATTACACCTTTATATCATGGTACGTGTATTCCTTTTGAACGATTTGATAAACAATTTTTAGGTTCAATTTCAGGAGATATTCCTTCACATTTAGGGTATCATTTTACACCGAATGAGAATTTAGCAAAACAAATTTTCGCTAACGAACCCCACAAAGATAGTTTTGAAAATTGCCGAGCCTATGAGGTAGGGATAAAAGTTACAAAAACCTTAAAAACAAGTGAATCTGCATTAGTAAAAGACATATTACGTTGGGGTATTGAACAGAACATTATTATTAATAAACAAGAAAAATTACTCCAACTTTTACAGCACCCTTATTATTCATCAGATGAAAAAGTAAGTATTGTTGGCACACTCAATTCTGAGGAATGGGAAGATAAAGGAGTACCTTATATTAACTATGAAATTCTTGCCATTCGATACTTGAATGAAGTATTAAGACATCAAGGATTTGATAGCATTCAATACATCAATGAAATTGAGTGGGCTAGTGAAAATCGTTACGACTGGATTATTTTTGATGAAGCACAGATTACCTATAACCATGTCGCTTTCATATCCAGTACAACTGAAAAGGATGCTTCTTTAAAACAAGCAGTTCAAGAAATTACATTAACAACTCATGGAGATAGCCCTCATCCTGATTATGATAAAGGAAAAAAATTCAATTTTTGGAGCGAAGCAAATGCCTACCTTAAAAAGTTAGTTGGAAAAGTAGTTGATGTTTATTACAAAGTGATTTGGAAGGACAATGAAGTCATGGAGGGCATGGTTGATTTAGAACCTTCGGAAGATTTTGAAGAAAAAAACAACATTTTAAGTGAATGGGTTACAACCGTTTTGACGAATGTTTCAAAGGCAAAGCCAATTGATGTAGATCAAAAACACATTGATAGAGCTAAAAAGTTAATTAATGGTTATCAAACAGTCGATATCAAATCATTTGATAAGGTCTTAACCCCCAAAAAAAAGCTAGAAATCCTTACCCAATTTGGCAAGTTCCACGAAAAGAGAGAAGCTGAATTTCCCGAAGTTAAATTGGAAGAACACGAAATACAAATGCAATTTCATGGGTGGTTAAGAACAAACTATCCCGAACTCTTGTATCATAAAGATAGTATTTGGGAAGAAAAGCAACACAGCCAAAACAATTTATCTCCCGATTCCAAACAAGCTAAAAAACTAAGCAACGAACACGGATTTTATTCTAAAGAAACCGCAGGAGATAACTACGAGAACATTTCAGTTCCCATACCTAAAAGTGCAAAATACAGAGCGAACATAGAACTGGTAAAAGATGAAGAAGGAATGTATCGTATGGCTACCAATACTAATCGGTTAATAGAAGGAGATGTAGGTTATAATTCTTTATTAGGTCAGCACAGCCAACAATTCAAAACAAGAAAAATAGCACTTGAAGCAGCACTAGATAAATTAATAACCACCAGAATTTTAATAGGAGTGGATGCTTCGACCAAAGATATTGATGGAGATGAAACAAAAGAAGCCGCATTAGCAGTCAAAAAATTTGCGATTGACAATGAGCTTGAACCTGCTTTTTTAACTGATAATTGGGCTAAAAATGAACAAATGAAAAATCTTACCAATGAGCATGGTGTTTACACCAAAGCAACCGCAGGAGAAAAATTTGAAAAAATAGAAATTCCAATTCCTAAAACGGCAAAATACGAAGCAAGTATTAGTATAGTTAAAGATGAAGATAATCTTTTTCGTATGGCAACAAGTACCCATAAACAATTTGGTGATGCTAGTGGTGGAAGTTCTCCAGTAAGCGATAGCAGTAAACAATATAAGACTAAAAAAGAAGCCCTCAATGATGCTGTTACCGAAATCTATAATCGTATTTCTAAAGAAATAAAGAGCCGAGATTCTATTCTCAATAATGAAGAACGAAAAAATAAGATGCTCAATTCGGCATTAAAAGCTGTTGAGCAATTTGCTATTGATAATGATTTAAAACCTGATTTTTTATTAGATGCTGAAACCAGTAGAGAAAAATCTACTGAAGAAAATATCAGAAAAATTACAGAAGAAGTAATAGAAGAATTTACAGCTCTTGAAATTGATTTAGAAGGAGAAGACGAAACGATAATTGCTACCACTCGCATGGATTTAGAAGAAGCTCTAAATCTAAAAACGGACAAGCAATTTAAAGTAAAACTCAAGGAAGCTATTCAATCTTTTAAGGATTGGATTATGGATGTAGCCGATGGAAAATTAAGAGCTGATGCAATTCTTGCAATGTATAAAATTATTGACATGATTGGAGAAAATCCTATTGAAAGTTTAGTTGATACCCCATCACAAAACCCGATAGCTGAGACAAAAAAGGCTGTTCAACCCAAGAAAAAAAATCAACTGGAAATTAACAAAGAAATAGAAGACTTTATAGATAGCAAACACAATGAAGATTTTGTTTATCAGGAAGACACCATTAATTTCTTGTCCCAATATACGGGAAGTGGAGGTTTAATCAAACAAGGAGCATCGGGAAAAGGCATCTTATACGAATATTTTACACCCGATGCCATTGTGAAAAAGATGTGGGGACTTGCAGAAAAGTATGGCTACAATGGTGGAGCTGTACTAGAACCCTCATGTGGAATAGGCAATTTCATTAAGTATGCACCAAAGTCAGCAAAGGTAGTGGGCTACGAAACGAACTATTATTCCAGTAAAATAGCAGAAATCATTTATCCTCGCACTCGCATCTATAACCAATCCTTTGAAAGCATTTTTTTCGCAGGAAACGTGCACTTAAAAAATGATTTTGGAGGAGCGAAATATGATTTAGTGATTGGCAATCCTCCTTATGGTACATTTTTAGGTAAATGGGCAGGAATGGGAGAAAAGAAATTTACTGGTGCAATCGAGTACGACCAGTATTTTATCACAAGAGGTTTAGATCTGCTGCGTAAAAATGGGTTACTCATTTTTATTGTGCCAAGTTCCTTTTTGAGTAATGCTTCCAAGTACAACAAAATAAAAGAAAAAATAGGTGCTAAAGCCGATTTAATAGATGCTTATAGGTTACCACAACGGGCATTTAGCACCACAGATATAGGTACAGACATTGTAGTCTTTAAAAAATTATAACGAATGAAAACATCAAAGGAACGATACCGCATTTGTTTGAACTGCCCACATTTCAGGAGGACAATCAGACAATGTAAAATATGTTGGTGTTTTATGCCTATTAAAGTAAGGATTAGAGATGAGCAATGTCCAAAATTAAAATGGTAAAAAATGATAGCAAGATATTTAAAAGGTACAGGAATTCTATACGAAAAAAAACAAAACAACATGGATACAAAAACAAACCTTAACGAATTACGGAAACTTATCAAAATTGAATTACAGGATTGTGATTCAAACAAGTGGCCATACGTGTGTAAAATGCAAAGTACCCCAAAAGGATATGCACGAATAGAAGAAATGATTATCCGATATGCAGCAAAAGAAGCCATGCCAATTGGTTCTGCCATTGCATTAATTGAACAGGAAATGGCACATGAGGAAAGAGATTAATTATGGCACAAGGATATAAAGGATTTGCACAAATAGGACGTGAAGCCAATAGACGAATGAAAGAAATTATGAGTGAAGCAGATAATAGAACATCAAATAAAACAACCACTATGAAAGCGTTAAAACAATTTGCCAATTTTTTAAATATGTACTCTCATATTGATGGCTATATGGATGAAGGTAAACTAAAAGCACAATTTGGAAGACTAGGTAAGAAGGCTTTTAAAGAACTAGCCGAATATTTAGGCTTATCTAAGTTTGACGTAAACTTTAATAAATCAGGAGATGCAACAAGTGGAGATTTGAGGTTAATGGGAATGTTTGACCCCGAAAAAGGAATTTATATTTCTTTGAACAAAGATGGTATGGGCTTGGAAGTTTTATATCGAACAATAACCCATATGAAAGATTTTTCAGGAGGGAGCAATCACTATTTTAAAGAAAGTGATTTTGCACAACCTGAAATCATCAAAGAAAAAGTAGAAAGCCTCATAAAGTTTAGTACACCAAAAAAAGCAGAAACAACTGTAAAAATCGAAAAACCAACAAATACATTAGTTGGGGACGAATGGTTTAAGCAAAATCCCTCTAAAATATTGGGTGAGCAATATCAAACCACCAACCGTTTCAACAAAGAAGTAACCAAAATGAGGGGCAAGATTGACGATGCCCTGCAAGGAATTGATGTTCCTGGTATTGATGTTCCTAAACATCATGTCAAAGCCCTTGAATCCAATATCAAAGAACCCATAGAGCAATTTATTCAAGATGAAGTGCATCAAGAAAATATTAAAACGGTGCTCCAAAGCACTCGAAAAAAACAAGCAGAAAAACAACTCAAAAAAGCCTATGGAGAAAAAGAAATACTAGATATCAATGCTCAATTTAGTTTCACGGACATTATGAGCCAATATAACAAAGGCATTACAGAAGATGAAATCAAAGCATGGGTCTGGTACAAACGAAGAAATAACGGCTACAACGATGAAAGTGTCATTTTAAACAAACAAAACGGATGGTCGGAATATGTTGTTCCATTGAATGAAATTTCCAAATCCATTCCTAAATGGTTAAAAGAAGGTGTAATCTGTTATTACGATGGAGATTACTTGCCAAGTGTACTCTATTATGCTGAAAATATTTACGAAAAAACCCGAAGATTATTAATTGAAAAAAATACATTGATTGCCAATCATGGTCAAGAACAATACGACAGGCAACTCAAAGGATTGGAAAATGTTAAACCATCCAAACTAACATTAAGTGATCCCACAAAAGAAAACCGTTTATTCATCAAACCCACTTCTGCATTTGCAAAAGAAATCAGTATTTCCAGTTTAGCAGATGGTACGCCTTTTAATACGTACAATGCGGATACCCGTCAATATGAAGAAGGGACAACCTCTTTATTAGGAGGGTTTAGAGAATGGCTGAACAAACAACCCAAAGATGATTTTAAAAAATCAAGTAGTTGGAATATTTTACAATACTATGTTTCCAATGGCACACCACCACGTCACTACGACAAGGAAGAAAAACTACGAATGAAACAAAATGCAAAGTTAGAAGGAGATATTTTCTTTGCTAAATTTCTTGCTGAAGGATTGACAAGAGAAGACCAACTCAAAATAGAAGAATTGTGGAATCAAAAATACAACGGTTATGTAGAAATTAATTATTTCAAAGTTCCCATAGGATTTACGGCTAGTGCTACCTTTAAAAACAAACCTTTATTTATTCGACCAGCTCAACGAGAAGGAATTGGATTCATCAGCGTTCATGGTTCAGGGTGTATTGCCTATGATGTAGGAGTAGGTAAAACAATGACTGCTATTTTATCTCTCGCTCAAGCATTAGAAAGTGGTCAATGCAAACGTCCCTTTATTGTTGTACCCAATCAAACTTATAAAAATTGGTTAGGAGAAATACAAGGGGTCATCAAAAATGGTAAAGTACAACTGACTGGGGTATTGCCCCAATATCGGGTAATGGACTTGTACAATTTAGGAGAAGATTTCATTGACCCGCTTAAAGATGATGATGGAAACATTCAGCCCATTCCTGAAAACACCATTTCAGTAATGACCTACGAAGGATTTAATCGTTTGGCATTTAATGATAAAACATGGAATAGCATAGGCGGAGAACTATTTGAAATCTTAAATCAAGGAACAGAAAAAGAACGAGAGACAGCCAAGCTTTTTGAAAAGATAGAAGAAATGATGGGGAAGGGCATCAAAGGGGCTACAGTTAATATTGAAGACTTAGGATTTGATTACCTGGTAATCGATGAAGCTCATGCGATGAAAAAATCCTTTACGCAGGTCAAAGGAGAGCAAAAAGGGTCTGATGGCAAAAGAAATAAATCAGAATATCAGATCCGATCAGGACAACCTTCGATGACAGGATTAAGAGGGTTTATGATAAGCCAGTACATTTTGAGAAACAACAATATGCGAAATGTACTCCTACTTACTGCTACGCCATTTACTAACAGTCCATTAGAAATATACTCCATCTTGGCTCTTATCGGCTATCAACAATTAGAAAATTCAGGAGTTAAAAACATCAAAGAATTTTTTGATACCTATATCAAAACCAGTTTAGAACTCATCATTAACGCTAAGCTCAAACCTGAACGGAGAGAAATCGTAATGGGTTTTGCCAATCTGATTGCCTTACAATCTCTCATTTTTAAGTTCATTACTTACAAGACTGGAGAAGATGCCAACATCCAACGCCCCAACAAGATTGTTTTGCCAATGATGAATGAAAAGGTAGGCGAAGAAATTATGGCTTTGCCACCTGAAAAGCAAATCAGTACCAACTTATCCATGACTTCCACCCAAAAAGAATACATGGCAGATGTAGAATCTTATGTGACAGGAAATACCAGTTTGGTTCATTTTTGTGTCAATCCTTTAGGAGAAGAAGATGTAAAAGAAGAAGGTTCAGGAGAGGTATTAGACGAAAGTAATTTGTCTGAAGAGGAAGAAGAAGGAGCAAGAATATTGAGGGGCTTATCCTTTGCCCGACAATTGGCATTAAGTCCTTACCTCTATGCCTGTAACCCTGACAAAACCCCTACTTATGAACAGTATATAGAAAGCTCTCCCAAGCTCCAATATGTAATGAAGTGCATACAAAGTGTCAAGCATTTTCACGAAAAACGGAAAGAAGAAGTATCGGGACAAGTTATTTACATGAATGCAGGAGTACATTTCTTTCCACTCATCAAAGAGTACCTGGTTCGAAAAATTGGTTATGATGAAAAAGAGGTGGGTATCATTAAAGGAGGGTTAAGTGCAGCCAAAAAAGAAGGAATTAAAGAACGCTTTTTAGCAGGAACAGTAAAAATAATCATTGGTAGTGCCAGTATTAAAGAAGGCATTAATCTTCAAAATAAAACAACCGTACTGTACAATTGTTGGCTTGATTGGAATCCAACCGATGTAAAACAATTAGAGGGTAGAATTTGGCGATTTGGCAACCAATATGCCAACGTAAGAATTGTGAACCCTTTAATGGAGGACAGCATTGATACCTTTATTTTCCAAAAGCTAGAAGAAAAAACAAGCCGTATCAATGAAATATGGTACAGGGCAGGAAAAACCAATGCCCTCAATTTAGAATCCTTTAATCCGTCAGAACTCAAAACAGGATTGATTACTGATCCTCATTCATTGGCGGAACTCATCCTAATGGAAGAAAGAGAAATCTTGCAAGATGACATCAATAGTCTAAAAAATCAACAAGAAGTATTGGAGCAAATTGATAAAGCAAGAACGGATTTTAATGAGAATATTGAAGACATCAAAAAAGCAGTTAAACGTTACAAACCCGATAGTAAGGCTACATCTATCGAAAATATTTTTAAAATCTATCGGGATTATTTAGAAGACCCCGAAACAGGAACAACCTATCGAGATGAAACTATTTACGATACGGTAAAAAAAGCCAATGCGATTTTAAAAAGAGGATTGGAACAAATCCTGAAACCCAAAGGATTCGACATCAATTTTGATAGTAAAGAGGTGGTAAGCAAAATCGCCAAAGAAGTAGAAGAAAATGAAAAGATACTCGAAGAACGAACAGGAGATGATGCCATAGCCGTAAAAGCAAAACAAATCATTAAAGAACGAATTGCCAAAGGATATAAACCTAAAACGGTAGCTGAACGAGTAACGGAATTTGCTTCTTTAAATGAAAAATTACTTACTGAATTAATGGTGTATGATGGTAGTGAGGAAGCCAAAACAGCAACTAAAAAGAGAGCGAAGAAAGGAGCAACATTAGAAAATGCTTCAGACGGATTAGATAAGATTAGGAATTTACAGAAAGCGTTTGCTGCGATGCAAGACAGGTTAAAACGAATGCAGCAACTCAAAGCAGCTTAATTAATTGAAAATTAAAAAATAGAAACAATGATAAAAAATGACCCTTACCAACTGCTAAAAAAATCAGGAATTTCAAAATCCCTGTTAGCAGATAAATCAAAAGAAGCCTTATCCATTTATGATGAAGCCATAGAGGGATTAAAAGACTTCCCGAAAGACAAAGGATTAAAAGACATGGCAGAACAAATTGGTAAAGCTGCCATTGAAGTGATGGAGGATGATATTAAAAACATCAATGAAATTTTAGCCGATGATGTCGAGGTAAAAGAAAAGAAAAAAGTCAAAAAAGCTCAATCCAAAAAGATTACCGAGAAAGCCAGTAAATCGCATGATTTCTTAGCAGAGTGTCGAAGAAAAATGAAAGAGGAAAGAAAGCGGAAAATAGCTTCAGGAGAAATTAAAGCTCCAGTAAAAAAGAAGATTACCACAAAGGTTAAAGAAGCCATGAGTAAGATTATTGGAATGATGCCTAAGGCAGTAAAGAATGATGAAAAGAAAATCATTCGGACAGAAAATGCCATACAAATCTTCTTAAGCGATTTAAAATGTATTTGGGGGATGAATAAAATCAAACCTATTGAGGATGAATTGAAAGAAAAATTTGACAAGCTAAAGGAGAATACGCAATGATCGAATAAGAGAATGCTATAATGATAAAATATTAAAGCATTCATTCCTTAACTCATGCTAACATTCACTCATTATATCATTAAAACAAAAAAAAGATGGAAAACAGAACATTTAAACACAGAGAATTATTAAAAGAAAACGACCTCAAAACATCAGACATTCCTGATAAGCTATTACAACAACGAATCAGAGGATTTGATGAATTGTTAGAGGATTACGAGCATACGGTAGATGAAGACAGGGAGCAGATGCAAAATCAACTCATCGGGTTGGATTTAGAGTTAGAAGAAGATTTGTACGAGCTGTATGATGAGCAGTTAGACAACAATGATGATGTGGAAGAAGAAGTTCCAAAAAAGGTTGAGCTGAAAGTAGAGAAAACAGAAAAGAAACCCCTCATTGTTCCAACAAAGCCCATTAATAAAGATGAAGCAATCTTAGAAAAATTGGTAAAGAATGGGTACAGTAGTATCAACAGGGTTAACCTTAGAAAATTAGGTTTTGAAGGTGTTTTGGAAGATAACAGACACCATGTTGGAAAATACATCCTTACCAAAGCAGCATTCAATTACACTTTTAAATATCACATCGCAATCAATCCTAATTTATAGAACTATGAACAAAAGACTAATTATTATTACAGGAGCAGGATTAGTAATCGGTACAGTTGAGGCACTCCTTTATTACAATTTAGGGAAAAATGAGAATAAAGAGTTTTCATTTCAGTTGCCCAAAGGCAAGGAATTGACAAAAACACTAGGAATTATTTTAGCAACATCATTATTAACTGCTGCACTATCTAATGGAATAGAAAAAATGATCCCTGAGAGCAGTCCAAAATTAGCTATTGCATAACAAGTAGCTATAAAAAAGCTAAATACATGGATAAAGAGCAACAAATAGTACAGACAGATTACCAAAAGATGCAACTCTTATTGGACAGTTTTGTGCGAAAATTTGGTTCTCATAAAACCGTTGATTTGTTACAAAGTATTGATGGAAATACCTCTATTACGATTGACCAGTCTAAAAAAGTTCAAGTATTAAAAGAGTTTATTGTTGCTCAGTGTATTGCCATCTTTGAACTGGACAGGCATGAGTTTTATACCAATGAAACCAATGAGTATCGTAAAGCAAGAATGGCGTGTTACAAGCTCTTTGAAACCTACACCAAATGCAGCCATGCACACATTGGTAGAATCTTTGGGGGGAGAAGTAAACGCACCATTCAGCATCATTGTTCCAAGTGTACTTCTTTCTTGCTTTTATACAGCGATTTTATTGAAAGTTATACCCTACTTGAAAAAATTACCATAGAATTTTTAGGAAAACTTAATTAGTTAAAAAATGTCAGAAACTACCGAAGAAGAAATATTAGCAGCATTGAATGAAAGTTCAGACCAGATTGAATTTGAAGAGCCACTTGATTCAACAGATAGCCCTCTAAATCAGCCCATAGTTGAAAATCAGACGGAATATCAAGGAACTTCTAAAGTCAAGAAGTTAAAAAAGCCTGTTGATAAAGGAGAGTACATCCCTCCTGAAGATGACCCTCACGCAGGGTTAAACGATACCGAAAAGGAAGCTCCTGAAATTGATGATGTTCCTGAACAAGAAATTGGATCAGAAGACTTTAATGAGTATGATGAGGAAGCTCATTCCAGAGAAGAATTTGAAATTCCTAAAGGTCATGCGAATCAAGCTGCCGATACTATTCTCGGAATAACCGATAACATTCTCTCCGTTGGAGGTGGCTTCTTTGTAAAAATCAAAAAGCACAAAGACTTTTTTGAGTTTGAGGAAATCATTCAAATAATTGAAGACCAAAACGATAAAAATGTTACCCGTTTAAAGCTAGATGAAGAAGATAAAATATTACTCCGTCCGCTTATTATAACAATGCTACAGCGGAGAGCTAAAAAGCTCACTCCCGAAGAACAAATGATGGGAGCTGTTCTTTCTATTATGATGAAGAAAGGACAAGTTGTGATGGAAATTAAAGCGGAGAATGAGATTTTAATGGATAGAATTTTAGATGCCATCCAAGCAGAAAGAGCTAAAGAAAAAAAAGAGGCTGAAAGTGTTCAGGATGAAGTTGTAAATGATGCTCCCCCAACACAAGAAGCTGAAAAAGAAACAGTCGAAAGCGTTGAAGTTATTGATGAAGAAATTCCCAATTCAGTACTAGAGGTAGCTGACGAAACTGAAACAGTAATTACTCCTGAAAATTAATTTGTTGGTCAATGGCTGAGCCTTCCAAAAAAACACTTAAAAGACCTAAATGTGTTACCTACTCTAAAGCAGAATTGGAAAGACAACCCATGCTTATTTTGGTGTGTGGCGAAACTGGTGTCGGAAAAACCTACCGTAATCTCATAGAAATTCAACGTTACTTAAAAGGGGATGTTGCTACTAAAAGAAAGGGCAGAAAAGTATTAGCCTTTGATGTGAATGATGATGACTACCCTAAGTTTAAAACCGCTCGAATTAATTTACTGCAAAACCTTAGTGTAATTAGAGCAAGGAGGATTCGTCCGTTAACAAAAGCAGGGCGGACAATGACCATTGAAGAAAAGCGAGATACCGTACAGGAAATGGTTAACCGTTTTAAAAATGGATTGCTCGTTTTAGAAGATTTGGATAAATACATGGTGGGAGCTAAAGGGCAAAGCATAGTCGGGTTATTGACTACCAACAGGCACAATGGCTTAGACATTATGATTAGCCATCAATCCATAGCTAAAGTTACTACAACAGAATGGCAAAATTGTACCTGGCTAAGGTTGCACCATCAAGTAGATGACATTAGTCGATACGCCAATAGAATACCCAATTATTTTTTAGTACGAGTGGCTAATTTCATCATTGATGAGCAATACGATAAAGCAAATAACAGCTATGCTGAAGGGAGAATATCTACTCAGGAATACAAAGTGCGAAGAAGTTTCTACACTTATGTTGATATGCGAAGACTACGGTTAAGGGGAGTTAGCAAAAAAGCCTTTATTAGAGCAAGTAAAAAATTCATTGACTTGCACGAAAACAGCAAAGTAAAAATGATGATGCAAGAACGTGATTTGAATGATAAACCAAGATTTAAAAACAGAGGTCAAGTGGTGCTGCATCTTATCCGTAAATACCTCAGACATCTTGAAGATAAAAAACCGAATACGGCTTTTTAAAACAAGATGATTCCAACACTTCTTGTATCATTTGCAGGAGGCAGAACTTCTGCTTTTACTTAAATCTGCTTTTACTTAAAGTTGTATTGTCCATTCAACTTTATTTAACCTCTTTTTTACTTGTAATAGAACGTTTAACACATCATTCTCGTTGGGTAATTTGCCATAAACCAATTCTTTAAATTCATTGTTGTATGTATTCTTCAGGTTTTCCCAAACAACTGTTGTATTATCAAATAATAGAGCATCCTTTGGATGATTAGCCAACCAATTATTATTCGTTTTAAAACTTAAAACATCATCCCGACCAACATTTAAAAGCATTTTTTCAAAATCAGCAGAATTGAAAAAATCTTTAACTGCATCATCCGTTAGTAATTGGTGGATATCGTAAGTATGACGAATTTTATTTTTCAAATCATCAATTGCATTTTCTCCGTAAGAGAAACGAACTAAGCTCATAATTTTTTCACAAATGGTTCTTTTTACGTCTAAGACTTGTACCTCAAAAGGCAACATATTATTCTCTTTAGCAATGTCTAACTGATTGGTTTTTTTTAGCATTTCAAAAATGTACGAACTAATCTTTTGTTTATGGTATGGTTCGTATCTTCCTAGCCAAGTAGATTCTACTATTATTACATTTCTCACTTGTCCAAAAACTCCTGTAAATGTTCTAGGATAATTGTAAGCTACCTTTCTAATCATCCCTCTTTTATTTGTAATCCCTTTAACTTCTATTTCGTCAATTTTTGTAGCAACTATTTTTGTGATTTTTTTTAGTTTGTTTTTTAGTTGATTACCCGAATCTCCTTCATTATTTAGAACAACCAAATCAATATCTTCTGAAAACCGTTCTATTATCCCAAAACATTTCGACAAAGCCGTTCCTCCTTTAAAAACAGCTTCTTTTCCAATTTCATTATGAAATATAGTGTGTAAAGCTAATGTAACCCAATAGTCTTTTTCTACATAAATATCAAGAATGCCCATTTGTTGAGCTGTAAATTGAACTGCTTGTTTAAACAACTTTTTATCTTCATGTAATCTCATTCTATGTTCCAATTTTTAGCAGCAGATAATACTTTATTTGCTCCTGGTATTTTATACTTAGTAATTGGGTTCAATGATTCTTGTAATGTTTCTGCAATAACATTTTCATTGATTTCTTCTAATAAAGCTCCTAACAATGCTTTTGTTATTGGCGAATATTTTTGAGCAAGTCTTACTAAAGTCGATTTTTCCTTTTTGTTCAATTTGGATAGGATATCTAATAAACGAGAACAAACGGAGCTAATGGAGGCATCAGGAATTTTTTTGATATAACGTATAGCATCTAATAGCTGTAGTAATGGTATGTTCTCTTTAGTAATGGTATTTTTCTGTTTGATAAAGGAAATAGTATAACGTCCTCTTTTAAATTTTGGACGTACTTCATTTTTACCAATTTGTATAGTACTACTTACTTGTTCGGTTAACCCTAACTGATTGTATATACTATATCCTGTAAGGTAACCAACGGTTTTATCATCTGCCTCTAATAAATCTTTTACTATTTGGTATTGATTGGGTTCTAAACTACCAAAAACAGAAGTTTCAGGTTTGTAAAACTTTCCCTTGCTTAACTTAGTTATTTTGCCCGACACCACCATTCGGTTCAATGCTTTTATTACTGCTTCTTTTTTGTTCACCTTAGTAACAAAATCAGCATAGGTGAAAACGTAACCTTTGGGCAACCTATCAATCGTATATGCTATGTAATCAGTAGTTTTCATTGTTTTAAATCAAATACAAATATAGTAAAATGTCCAGTTTATTCACAAAAAAACTGGACAAATTGTAATCAAATAAGTTGAAAAAAAGCTATTGTTAGGTATAATCCATACTCGTCTAGTACACTACTCACAACACATACATTCATAAAGACGGAACGTGATACGTGTACTAGACGAGTATGGATTATGGGTAGTTGCCTCTATTTGATAAAAGATATAAACTATTTTCAAATAGTATTTCTATAAACCTCATATCATTTCAAAAAAACTTCGTGTCGGTAATTGTCTGTTAAAAGCAATCAAACCCTAAAAACCCTATAAATACTTGTGCTTAGGCACAACAATAGGTTTGTTGTTTCATGCTTTCCTATCCAATTTAGCACTCTCAAAAGGTTTAAAGACCATCTCAAGAAAACGCTGTTTTAAGCATTTAAAAATCATTAAAACAAACACCAATGGAAAAAAACATTGAATCCAATTTTGATTGGAAAAAAGTAACAATCCCTGCTGTGGGAGTAGCTCTAGTAGCTGGACTTGCATTAGGATTTTTCGCTAGACCAAAATGGGATAAAGCCCGAGCAAAAAAATTGGCTGCAAAGAAAAAAGGAACTGATAAGCAGGGCACTAAAAACGCTTAAGCTATCAAAAGATAAAAAAAATTATTAATCGAAAAAAATTATATCATGGAATACGATGATGAAATGTTAGATTACGAAAATGATGCAGAAAATAATTACGATGATTACGATGGTCCCGATGGCTATCGGGATGAGCATGAGGATGAATTTGCATCAGGATTCGAAGGCAATGAAGAAGCCTACTACGATGAAGAGTATGAAGAAGAAGCTCAGTACGTAGATGTAGATGGCGATTACGACAACTACAAAACCACCTCAATAGGGAAAATTGATCCCAACGACAGAACGTTAACCGTTACCGTTACCAACGCTTCAGGGGCGGAAGCACAAGCAGTTATTTTTGGTGCAAATCAAAACCCTGCTCAACCTGCGGGAGTAACTGTTACCGTTGAAGAATCAAGTCACAATGAAGTAAAAGAAGAATCCAAAGCCAATCCTTTTACCATAAAAGGAATGAAAATGTCGGTTTCTGACCCACTTCAATTTGATAATGTATTAAAGATAGTTCGTAGAACTGCTGCGGGTAGTAATACCGAAAGGGTTTACCAACCACGAAACGCAACCAGTCCACAAAACTTTACCCAAGCTTTGATTGATGATGATAACTTCTCTATGCAAGTTACAGGTCAAGATAGCTTACGTTTAGATGTAAGGGATGGAGTAACCGTTGTGTTTACCCTAACTATCAAAGCGAGAGCCAACATGGGTAACCTATTGAATGGTAGAAATGTCGCTGAATTATCACACACTCCAAGAACAACTGGATTACCTCAAATTGATTTATTACGTCAACGAAAATCAGGTGTTTTGGGTATAAAGCCCAAAAGGAGAGTTGTAAAACGTTACGCACGAAGACCAATGCCTAAACGTAGATTCTCAAGACCACGATTGTTGAGAAGAAGATAATCTTTGGCATAGGAAAAGTTTTTTAAGACTTTGTTCAACTGTACCAAACAGCCAAAGCTAAAGGAATCATCCCGCTTTGGCTGTTTTTAGTTCATCTAATTAGTGAAAGAGCTTATAATGAAAAATCACATAAAACATAAACGTTCCAGATACGCACAAAACAAGATAGATTATATTGTTTTCGGTAACCCTTCAGGAGCTAAAAAGCTGTTGTTTGAGAAAGGCTATCAACCACTTGCAAATATCCAACATACCGCACAGGCTATTAAGCAATTGGTTAAAAAAGAGGGAAGGCAACTTATCAAAGAATTGATACAAATTCATCCTGATAAAGCCCTTATTTTAAAAACAACTGGAGCATTAGAAGATAGTTTTTGTGGAGCGTGTAGCAATTACACTTATGTCCCTGAAACAAATAGTTGTAGCAGTTGTGGACACAGTAATTTCAATACATCAGCTATTGATGTTGGAGATATTTTAGACCAGTTAGTGAACATGAATACCTCCGAAATGGAGACTTACTACAAAGAAATCTTAGGCAAATCCAATAAAGACCCTAAAGACCTAAATCTGGCAGACGAAGTTCAAATTGTTTGGAACGAACTCAGGCAACGGAAAACAAAAGATTTACAAGAAAAAGATAGCAACGAAAAAAAGGAAGTAACCACCTTATTATTTAGTGAAAGAGGTGTGATAATTCTAGGGTTAACCTTAGTTGCAGGAATATTAATCGGTTCAAAAATTAAATAAAATGAAAAATAAGATTACTAACAAAGAAGTAAATGACTTGCTCGAATTAATCGGACATTTCATTTTGACCAAACCCATTTTAGCAAAAAATTTATTATCAAAACATGGTGTTAAATTCTCTTTTAACCCTTCTAAAATAGATTTATCTAATGAGTATGTGGAGCTATTGAGTAACAATAATGCTGCTTTTAACAAAGAATTAACCCACTTATTAAATCAACACATTGAAGCTAAAAATGATGAAATAAGAAAAATTGCCAGTCAAGATGAAGATGAATTTTGGGGAGCAATAGCAAAAATTGGAGGAAGCATACTCGGAAAAGTTGGAGGGGCACTTTTTGGGAAAAAGAAAAAAAGTCCACAAGCACCAGGAGGGGGAGCTGCAAGTAATATGGCAGCTCAACTGCAAATGCAACAAAAAATGGCTCAAATGGAGGCAGACCGTAGAAGACGTGAAGAAGAAGAAAGAAGAAGAAGGCGTGAAGAAGAAGACCGAAGAAAAAGAGAAGAAGCAGCCAAGCAGAAAGCAGGACAAAGCAAAATGATGATGATGGGTATAGGAGTAGTAGCACTTTTAGGCATTGGAGCATTTGTAATGAAAAGCAAAGCTGCACCAGTAGTTGTAAAATCAGCAGTATGATACGAATTGTTGATGCAGAAAATAGAAAATCAGCCTCGCTTTCCAACGAGCAAAAAGCAGTTTTTCAATTATTAGGAATTGTGGTGGCAGATCAGTCTGCTGAATTGATACGTTTGTTGAAAAAATATGGAGTAGCCATTTCAAGCAATGCGACCAATTTACAAATAATAAACGCAGTTGTCAATGCCATTGAAGTTGGGGATAAAAACTTTAATCAAGAGTTAGCTGAAATTTTCGAGGAACAAGTTATTCCCGATGACTATGATTCGTTTAATGCCAATGAACTTTTTGAGCATGAGGTTGCTAATTACGACAACTTTACTACAACATTCAAAAGACTGGCTTCCCAACTAAAAAAAATAAAAAACTGGTTAAAAGGAAACAAAAAAGCAAAAACTCAAGCCAAAGGAGAAGCGATGAAAAGCTCGATGGAATTTCAGGAACAGAAAGACCAAAGCTCTAAAAAGGAAAAAGAAAAACTAAAAAAAAACAAAGTCATAAAAATTGCTGCTGCGACAACAATTGTAGCAGCTGTAATCGGCTTAATGATTTGGAAAGTAAACAAAGGGAAAACAAGTCAAATCAAATTAACTTAAAAAAGGATGGATAGAACAAACAATTTTGGTTTAAACGGACAGTACAGGCAACTCAATAGTGACTATGACAATTTTCTATGTTTTTCAAAAAAATGCAAAGAAAGGCAAGCTGCAAGACGAAAAAAACGCTTAGAAAAAAAAGCCATCAGACGAAGCTCCAAAGAATCGGTCATGGAGGATTTGAAAACTGTAGGTGTGGTTCAACCACTATCGACTATTGAAGGAAAATCAAAACCATCATCGGAGCGTTTAGCAACAAAAGAAGCTCCTCCTATTCCACCTCAAAAGGCTTCTTTAACGAGTAGTCCATTGTTGGTAGTAGGAATTTTATTGGTAGTTGGCGGATTTATTTATACCACATTTCAAAAAGGAAAAACCAGTACATCCATGCCACTACCAAATGCAACCCAATGAATTTAAAAATTAAAAAGATAGCGTTATGACAATGATAAATGACCCCATGACACCTTTTAGCGAGGATGAAGACAATGAGTACTACACTTATGTCGATGAATACGGTAATGAGTATGAATACGATGAGTTTTTTGGGGGCTTGAAAAAAGCATTTAAAAAAATTACGCCTAAAAGAATCATTCGTCATGTTACTAAACCAGTGAGATTATTGAATCCTGTTAATTTAGTGAAAAACGTTACTAAAGTACCGAGAACGCTCATTAAGATAGCCAAGAACCCAAAGCACATCAATCCATTTTATCGACCTAAAAAATTACCCAACAGAATTATTTCAAGACCAAGAACACCGTTTAGGAATAATTCTCCTGTAAATGTTGCTTTAAATAGACCAATCGTTCAGCAACCCAAAATAACGACCCCCACTCAACCTTCTCAAATGAGATTGAAAGCCGAAACAAAACCAAAACAAGCAGGTTTATTAGGCGATAACAAATTAGCCGTAGCTGTTGGAGTATTAGTAGTTGGAGGTTTGATATTCTACAAGATGAAACCCACAAAATAAGAGATTATGAACTTATTAGCATCAGTAACAGAACAGGATTTTACCGTTGACGGAGATTTACCGCAAGGCTTCTTATTTGCTTCGGTAAAAAATACTGGAAATGCCACTCTACAAGTTAATGGATCAGATTTAGAACCAGGAGAAGCAAAAGCCTATCCATTTGTCGGTAAAGGCTATCCACAAATCCCTTTTGTTGTGAATGGTTCTACGCTGAGAGCAATGATAATAATATAACTGAATACTAGACTAAAAGATTGAAAGACTAGAAGATTGAAGACTGCAAACTGATTACTAAAGACTTAAAATATGATTACAGGCGAGTTAGAATATCTATACGGAAAAGGAGATGATAAATACGAGTATGACTATTTTTTTAAGAACATCAAAAAGCTATTTAAGAAAAGAACGGAAAAAGAAAAACAAGAAGCGAGAGTAAAAAGGCAACGATTTTTTGCTCAGGATGGGAAAGCCAATGAAATTATAGGAGGAGTTAGTAGCGTATTGAGTTTTATTAATCCCCAAGAGGAGGAGGAATCCGATTTTGAAATTGGATTAGGAGAACAAGCTCCAGAGCCAACAACAAAAAAAGGAATCCCAAAAGAGGTTTACATAGCAGGAGGGATTGTTATTGCTATTGGTGGGTTATGGGCATACAGCCATTTTAAAGGAAAGGCAATTAGTGAATAGGAAAGAGTGATTAGTGACTAGGCAATAGCCACTAGTTAATGAGAAAAAAAATAAAAAGTATTTAAAATTTAACACTCAATATTTAAAATTACAATAGTGGTTATACCAGTACCATCAAATAAAGGTCGATTTAAAATTAGGATAGGCATCAAAGCCAATATTCCTTTTAACATGGGCATCAAAGCTTTTGATGCGACCAGACCCAACACCCACTACTTCCGAAGAAAAGTGCCTTTTAATAAGCCGAATGACTTTCGTGAAATAGTGATCCCTATGCCCATTTCTCCTGAAACATTATCCGTTGCCCTTTTTGATAAACACAGGGTTGATGATAGGGCATTTAAAATTGAAAGTTTTAAAATTGAAAAAATGTCCCCATCAGAAGTATGGGCATCTAAAGATATGCACGATTTCATTGAATTTGCACAAGACTTTTCAAAAAAAGCGGGATATGTGGACACAGGGTTTTATCACAGCAAGGATTATCAATTCTTGTTCCATTACTTGCCACAAATTACAGGGCAGTTTGGAGAAACATTAATTACCCCTGCCCGAACAAATAGGGTAACAGGAAGGCATCAAATCTCCCAAGATTTGTTCAAGCAATTTACCATCCCTATTCGGATATTCATTTTGTTACACGAACGCCAACACTTTACCATTCCTACACGAGAAGAAATCCCTGCTGATTTAGGAGCATTAAAATTGTATTTAGACATGGGCTACCCGACTATTGAAGCAGTTTATGCTGCAACAAAAGTATTTCGGTTGCACCCTGAAACCATTGGAGCAAAGCAAGTGGAAAGAACAAAAGTCATCATTGATTTTATCAATAATTATAAGAGAGAAAAACACATCAAAAGAAAAGTTGCTTGAATATGAATAAAGGAGCTAAAATAGGATTATTTGCCACACTAACTGCCGTTGGTGCAGGGATGTATTTTGCTTTTCTTTCAAAAAACAAAAAAGGAGCAACAAGCACTACTCGTTCATCAGAAAAGAAGAAACTGATTAAAAAAGTAGTGGGTAAAGAGGAGGATAATTTTATTTCTCTAAGTAATCAACGCATCCAAGCTTCTATCAATGCAACAAAACGATATCGCAAAGACCAGTTCAAAGAAGATCTAAAAACATTCGGAACGGAGGTAGGTTTAATAGACGTTTCCAATGATGAAAATTCGTCAAAAGAAGAAAAAAAACGCTACAATAACATTGCTAAAATTGGTTCAAGTATTGCTCTTCAAAGCATTCCTAACTTACTCCATAGCAAAACAAAGTTAAAAAAGAGAACGACCCCATCAGCTTATCAAAGCTATTTGCAAAAAGAATTTTCTAAAACACAAGTTACCATTGCCAATAGTTCAACCCAAGAAAAGCTCATTCGGTTATGGGGGGCAAATAGTTCAGCAACAATTAGTCCTCCTGCTCCTGAAGATGTGGAAGACCATGAAATTATTACGAATGTAGCCATCCCTATTAGCTTAGGTGTTGGTGTACAACCACAAGGAATGGCTTTTAATCCAAAAAACGGATTTACTTATGTTGCCAATCAACTTTCTAACAACGTAACCGTCATTGATAAAACAGGACAAGTGGTTGCAGTTGTTGGTTTACAACCCTCCTCCCTTCCTGGTTTTAATTCTCCAGTTGCCATTGCTGTTAACTCTAACACTTCAAGTAGCAATTATGGGAAAGTGTATGTAGTAGGTTCTGTTGCCGATACCATCAGCGTGATTGATAACTCTCACTCAGTAATCAATGAAATTAGTACAGGAGCTAGACCAATAGCCATTGCTTTTAATCCTGTAAATGAACAGCTCTATGTCCCCAACTTTGCAGCAAATAATGTAACCGTTATTGATACCATTACCGAAGCTGTTACCACTACTCTAGCAGTTGGTACTGCACCAATTGGTGTAGGCGTAAATTCAAGTAATGGAGATATTTACATTACTAATTCCATTGACAATTCAGTATCGGTATTTGATAGTAGCAATAGTTCTATAACCACCATTGCAGCAGTTGGAACAAAACCAGTTTCAGCAACTTATCATCCTTTAAATGATGAAATGTTTATCGTAGCAACCGATAGTAATAACATCTATCCGATTGATGCAACGAACCATACGTTAGGAGCAGCAATAGCCACAGGAAACAGTCCTTATACAAGTATCTACAATTCCTCCAATGAGTTTATCTATGTAGGCAATCAGGATGATGACACGTTTACCATTATTGCTACTAACCATTCTGTTCGTTCAACGGTAAACGTAGGGGGAAATATTAACATAGGATTTATATTTAGTCCTTCTGAGAACCAATTATTTGTCAGTGATACAACAAGCAATACCGTTAACATTATTGGTTATGCAGCTGTAAGTTCAAGTATTACTATCAATGAGGATTACGATGAGAAAGCACAAAATTTCTTACATAATCCTGCCATTGTTAAACACATTAAATGGGTGCTATCAGGCGATGCCCGATTTAAGATTTTACAATTCGTGGAAGAAACGCCAACAGGATTAAGAAAGTCCACTCCTATTTCACATGAGAATTATAAAAGTCCTCAAAACTATTCCAATGTTTCTGAGATGACAGAATTAGAAGGAACGATGATAGATGGAAAAACGAGTTGGCTGTTTAAAATAGGTGGACTTCAAACCATCACATTCATTGTGTATTACAGGCAATTTCAATTTGAACAATTTATTCCAAATAAAATAGCAGTATGAAAACAATTTTACCAATAGCATTAAGCCAGTACGGAGTTACTGAAATAAAAGGAGAAAAACATAACCCCACCATTGTTGATTACTCTCACGACATAGGGTATGGAGGTATTGTATCAGACGAAACAGCTTGGTGTTCCATCTTTATGAACTGGTGTGCCATGAAAGCAGGATTAGAACGGTCAAAAAAACTCAATGCCCGTTCATGGTTAAACGTAGGTCAGGAAGTTCAAACTCCCGAATTAGGAGATGTCGTTATTTTTTGGAGAGAAAACAAAAGTGGATGGAAAGGTCATGTAGCCATCTATATGAATCATTCCGAAGATGGGATATACATTCATTGTTTAGGAGGAAACCAAAACAATAAAGTGTGCATTCAAAAATACAATACGAACCGATTATTAGGGTATCGAAGATTAAGTAAAAAATAACAAGTAACAAAAAAATATAAACCAGTAAACTTAAAAAAATGAAAAAAGCAGCATATTTAATTATTGTCAACACCAATACTCCAGGAGGAGAAGAAATCACAAAGGGAGATGTTATTATCCAACATACCAGTCCAATAAATGAAGGAGGGTTGGGTTTATCTCGACCAAGAATAGATGACCTTATTTTACTCGATGGGTCATTAGAAAACATTATAGCCGAAACAACTCCAACAGAAGTGGACTTATGGGGAATTGCTCAAGAGCCAAATGGTTTATTGGGACAAGCTCGGTATTTAGGTTTTGTAGGAGGAAGAACAAAAAATGGAGAAAAGGATTGGGACACAAGAACCAAAGAGCAAAAAGAAAGCCTTGAAATCTTTGTCCATTTTCAAGTACTCAAAAACCCCGATGTGCTGATTTTAGGCTTAGACCAAGTTCCTAGCTTAAAAGGAGAAGAAATGCCATCCTTTAATGTTCCTAAATGGTTAGAAAGTATTGGAATTGATGAAAAGAACATATTCAAAAATGATGAATTATAAATGTTGAATGATGAATGAAATGAAAGTAATAAGAATTCAAAACTCAAAATTTAACACTTAAAACTTCAATAATGACTAGAACAGTTATCGCATTAGCAGTTGGATTTTGGTTGGCTCGGCAGATTTACATCAACAAGGATAAAGCTGAAGCAAGAAAAAAAGAAGCACAAATCAAACAAAAGTTGAGCAGCTTTTTAAGAGAGAATAGGCTTACAAAAACGGAATTAAAAGCAACAACAGATGAAATTATGAATGCTAAATGATGAATTATAAATGAATACAAACAATTTAAAATTTATCATTCAAAATTTAAAACTCTAACAAAGAATGATACCACAGGCAATAATAGCAGAAAAAGCACTGAACAGTAAAGCAACACCTTACATCATTGGTGGTGGTGTATTGTTAACCATTGGGGTTGGTGTGTTTGCTTATTATCAATACCGTTCTTTTTATTGCAAACTGCCCTGGGCATCCTGTAACGACAAGAAAATTAGGGATGTGATGAAATACAAAGGATTTAACCCTGATTATGCAAGTGCATTCCGAACCACGATAACCATTGCCAGAGCAAAAGAATTGGCACTAAAAATAAAAAATGCAGGAGGGTATATCAATGATACTGAAGGAGATTTTTATTCGGTACTGGAAGAAGCAGGTAGTGCGGACAACCTCTCTTTAATATCAAGAATGTTTACCGCTAAAAAGTTTGGAAGTTTAGCCGACCATATTACCAATTATTTAGATGATAAAGAAGAATTAAAACGAGTTCAGGACATTTTAGAAAGTTATTGACGATGAAACAAATCACTAAAAAACAGTTAAAAATTGGAGGAATAGCACTTGGAACAATTGTCGTTGGTGTTGGACTTGTTGTACTCATAAAAAAAATGGTAAAACCTAGTAATAAACAACGAATTAGTAAGGAGGATAGGAAACTGAAAAATACGAATGTCAATATCGGTTCAGAAGGCTATGTGAATGTCCGAAGCTCTCCAACAATAGATACAAAAAATTGGCTACGATTTGACAATACGACCAACTTATTGAAAAAAGTAACAGCCAGTCCAGTAGGGAAAATTGAAAAAAGAATAAAAGGTAAAGATGGCTATTACTGGTATCAATTGGAATTAGTAGCACCTATTAACGGAAAAGCTACTGGATATGTCAGAGAAGATGCCGTAGAAATTGAAACAGGCAATGCCTGAAAATAAAAGTGATAACAGATGCAAAAAACAATAGACAAACACAATTTGTTAAAAAGTAAAAAAGGAAAAGTATTGGTTTACACTTCCATATTCCTTTTTGTAGGAACAGTAACGACACTACTTCTACTTTCTTTAAAGAATAAAGGAGAGAACGACCAGTTAGCAGAAAACGATAGCAGTACTTCTTCAGGAGCAAGTGGATTTTGCAGATATGGAGATGAATTTCCGTTGAGATATGGAAGTTGTGGAAATAAGGTAAAAGCATTCCAGCAGCTACTTCAGGCAAAAGGAGCAGATTTAGGAACTGGAGGTATTGATGGAAAGTATGGAACAAAAACACAAGAAGCTGCTCAAAAACATTTCCGCTTATCAACTATCAATTTACCATTTGCCAAAACCTTAAATATAGCATGAATACCAAGAACATAGCCATAACAACGGGAGTAGTCGCTAGTGTGATAGGATTAGGTTTCCTCTCCTATTTCCTTTTTTCAAAAAAAGAAATAGCAATAGAAGAAAGCAACGAACAAGTCGATCCTTCCCTTCCAATTAGCCAACCCGAAAAAATGATTGAAGCAATTAATGTTAGCGATAATAAGAAAGTAGATATAGAAGAGAATCCCGAACGATTTACCTATGTTGAAATGGGTACACATATCCCTAAAGTAAATGGAGAAATTGTCGAATACTTCGATGAAGAAGATGTATTAGAATTCCCTTTCGATACAGTTGAAACAGCGAATGATGTTATCACTACTACAACTGAAAAACAAGAAATAATTGAGGAGGTAAGCTCATTAAAAAAGGAGCTAATTAGTGATGAATTTCCATTGCAGTTGGGTAGTAAAGGTAAACGAGTAGAACGCTTACAAATTTGGTTGTTACGCAACTATGGATATACAGGACAACTCACAAAAGTATTTGATGAAGAAACTTTGAGTTTGGTAGAAAAACACTTAAAAACGAAAACGATTGATGAAAAACGGTATCAACAATTGGAAATAGCAAAACCAGTTTACGAACAAGCAACAATAAAATAATGGCAGAAGCAAAAAAGAAAAAATCTCCCTTTACATTTTTAAAGAATGTCATTGATACCGATGGAGGTATTAAATCTGCTGTTACAGTCAACATAACAACAGGAACAGTTATTAGCCTTGTTGGTGCAGCTACGGCTATCATCATTATTGCCCACTTAGCAAAAAATGCTTTTAAAAATAAGCAGATGGAAAGAACCAATAATTTACTGGTGGAGATTAAAGAAGGATTGAAACAATGAAACGAACATGATAAATCATTTCTCAGCTAAGGAAATGATTATTTGTGAGTTCCATAGCTTGTGCTGAGCATAGTCGAAGTATGACAAATAAAAAACAATAAAATAAACACATGAAAAAGACACTCATCTTATTAACAGGTATCTCGGTTTTTCTAGGAGCAGGATACGCAACTTGGGCATATACTCCTATTGGTAAAAAGACCATAGCTAAATGGTTACTGAAAAAGTGGGAAGCAATGGCAAAACAAGTTCATAAGGATTTTGATAAAAAGCTAATTGCAAAAGAACTGGAGAAACTAACTTATAACGACCATGAATTATTATTTAGATACACTCGAAATGATTTTATGGGAAAGGCACGAAAAACCAAAATGAATAAAAAAGTCAATGAGCAATTTAGGAGCTATCTAAAAAAAATGAAGGAAGCTAAAATAATGGAGAAAGCTGATTTAAGCCCACTTGACAATATTGTATTACCAGGATAAACTAAAAATTATGGAAGCACAAATAGTAGTAGAAATATGGAATCAGATTACCGACTATGTAACCCACTTGGATTGGGCATACATCATCACATTTATTGTGATTGCTTACGGATTCAACCACATCAAAGTAAAAAACGGTATTCAAAAAGTTACCAAAGTAAAATGCCACACCAAGCATCGAACAGCTCTTGTCGGGCTTCTTTATGGAATAGGTATTTACTTTCTAAGAGGTTACACCTTAGAAAAAGTAGAAGTGCTTTTTCAATCTTTCGTTTTTGCTATCGTATTTCACAAATTTATCATAGATGGCTTAATGAAATTTTTAGGAAGAAAACTCAACGCAAGTGCAAAAATACCATACCAACCAACTAATAGATTCAATGAAAATGGAAGGGAATAGGACAATTTGGATAGTTGGTATTGCCTTATTGGTTCTTGTATTGGTTTGGTGGAAAAAAGACAAAAACAGGAATATCAACCAATACAAAGTAGCAGTTGAGCTATTGCAACAACAAAACGATTCATTAGCAAATGACAATCGTTTGTTGGATGAAAAGATGAAACAAATACAATGGAGAACCGATAGCTTACAACAATTGGTTGCGACAAAAAGTGATGTAATTAAAAATTTAAAAAAAGCTAAAGATGAAAAAATTAAAGCTATTAACACTTACTCTAATCATAAGTTGTACAGCTTTTTCGCAGAGCTTGACACCGATAGTACAGCAGTTAAATGAGGACACTATTTTTTGCTTTACCATAGCTCAAAGCAAACAAATAGCTCAAAAAATTGCAACCACTCATTATTGTGATTCAGTAGTAACAGTACAAGAAGAAAAGATAGGGCTGTTGAACACATTAACGGTAAATAAGGACAGTATGATTACCCATTTAAAATGGAAAATGACGAACCTCCATATCATACAACAAAACAACGAGCTGAGTATGGGACATTATGAAAAAACAATACAACTTCAGGAGAAGCTCTTGAAACGAAGCAAATTTCATAAAGTGTTATTGAGTATTGGACTTGGGGTAGTTACAACAATAGCAATTATTAAATAGAAAGGATTATGAGTGGCGGTTATCAAAGTGATATAATTGGAGGAAGCGGTAACGTGCTTTTAGATGGAAATAACATTTATGTTTCCACATTAGGAGATGATGCTACTGGAGAAGTAGGTTCGTTAAGTCAACCATTTAAAACCATTACAGCAGCAATTGTTTTAGCAATTGCACAAGCCCCAACATTAGCCAACCCTATTTTTATTACCTTATTAGATGGAACATATACCGAAGATGTAACAATAGCCAATAGTTTCATCTACATCAGGGCATCAAAAACAGGGGCTTTGTTGTTTGACCGTAACAACCCTGGACTAAGTGCTACTTACAATGCAGGGACATTACCTGAAGAAGCACAACAAGCTGTTGGGGGATGGACTGCATTAGAATCTTTTGATGATTATACGGGTGTGAATTTTACCATTGGTGGAGAAACATGGGTTGGAACAGATGCTTATGCAGGTGCTCCATTTACGTATGGCCCTGTAAGTTTTTTCGACCCTGAAACGATGTTTGATAATTTCATAGACAATTTTAATACAAATAACACACAAGGGTTAATAGCTCATTATAATTTAGGCGATTTACGAGTAGATACAGGGTTTTATAATTTTTCGGAGGACGGTATTACCATTACAACAGATGGTTCGGAAGCTCCAAACTTTGCTTCAAAAAATGGAATTGCTTGTAACATAAATGATCCAACTAAAATTGTAGCAGGATTAGGAGAAGAAGTAAGTCCAACAGAAGGAGGAACTTCTCCAGTAGCATTTATTTCAGGAAGTGGTACACCTACCATTACGAGAGGCGTTTTTATAGAAGGTACTTTAATCGTTGAACCAGGTGTTGTAACATTAGTAGAAGGATTTGATTGTCAAAGTATCTACTTAAAAGGAGTGGTTACTGGTAGCTCATTTAAGAACTTAAATGTGTATGCTGAAATTACGGCTGATGGATTAGATGCTAATTCATGGTTCGATGTTCATGCCCCATCATTTTTTGAAACCAAAGATACATTAGGTTCTTACCTATTTTGTAGTGGTAGCGATTATGCCTTTTCGGGAAAAGCCACAGCCGATGGTAACTATACCAATTGTGTCAGCAAAGATTTTGGCTTTGGATTAAAAAGTACAGGAGGAGTTTTTAAAGAATGTATAGGTAATAATTTTTGCTTTGGAAGAGCTGAGTCAGGAGCAATACATTCAGGAGATTATGTAGAATGTGTGGGCAATGATTTTTGTTTTTCTCCTGAAAAACATCAAAACGCAGTGTTGTTGAGATGTATAGGTAATGATTTCTGTTTTGGGTACATAGACAATGCGATGCTCACAAGAATCCCAAATGGTGTAAATGTGATAGAATGTACAGTTACCACTATGATAGGTTGCGAAATGCGTAATGAAGGTTTTGGCTATTCTGAAGGAAACGGAGGCTCAGAATATATACTTGGTGCTGTTTGTATTTTTAGGGATTGTAGTGCAAGAATAAAAGGGTTTTTAGTTGCTGATGTTCAAGGGAAAATAACCAAAGTATCAGGTGCTACATCCACTTATACTAATTGTTCCGTATTGGCATCATCTCAAGGTGGGTTTTTATGTGCTATAAATAGCGGTGCTGTTGTAGGTGTTGTTGCTATCACCTTTATTAATTGCAGTAAAAACACAGGGATAAGTTTTGGTTCAACAACAAGTGATGGTTCTTTAATTGCCACAAATATTAGATTTCAAGGATGTCAAGGACAGCGTATTATGGAATTTGGTGGGACAACTGCCTACAATTTAACTGATGTAGCTTACATTGGGTGTTTAGGAAGTCTACGACTATTCAATAATACCAGTTCAAGCCCTCTTTTAAGTTTTACAAGAGTATTGATACAGGATTGTACAGCTGATAACTTTTTTGGGTTAAATGCTACTTCCGTAGCTGCTGTAAAAGACATTACATTTCAGAATATTACCCACAGGAGTGTAAGCCAACAACTTTTCTCATTAAGCCCTTTTCCTTTTAAACTGATAGATACCAAATTTAAAACAACTGGCTTTGCTGCTCCCTTGACAATAGCGGAGGGTGCAATTGTAACGGGTTGTATTATAATAGCAGGTGGTGGTGGAGCAGAAAGCATTGCTGCCAATACTCCTGTTAATGCTAAAATTTGGCTCAATTCATTTAATCAACCGTTAAGCAGTAACATTACGACTCCCTCTGGAACATTTATTAACCTGATTGACCCTAATATGGATATTTAAGCTATGAGATTTACGATAATAAAAACAGCAATAGGGTATCAAAAAATACTTTACAACGATACCAAGAAAAAACAGCTTAGAGTACTAGAGAATGTGATAGATAAAGATGTCATTGCTATTCTGAAACATTGTTATTTAGAAAAGATAAAGACAATCAAATGCGTTAAGCTTATATCTCAAGCATTCAGGTTCAATACTGTAAACAAAAACTTTCATCTAATCATTCGCTACTTGTGTGCCAATGGAAGTAAGGTTGAAAATATAAAAATACCCTATACAGACATTGGATTTACTAAGGAAATGTTGGAGAATGTAAGGGTTGATAATTATGAATACCCAATATTAAAGCAATAACTATGAGTGCAACAGGAGGATATGATAGCGATGTAAACTTACAAGACATTCAATTTGTAGGCGACTTTCCGCTAGAAAATAGTTTAGGTGGTTTTGGTGTAACAACTGGAACAGGCAACAATTACGTATTAGGTCTTAACCCATCTATAACAGCTTATCGTATCGGAATGCGATTTGAGGTACAATTTAACAATGCCAATTCAGGAGCAGCTACATTGGATGTAGATGGACAAGGTGTTGCTTCGTTAAAGAAAATAGTAAACGGTGCATTGGTTGAACTTTCTCCAAACGACTTAAATTCAACAGGAATATACGATTTGGTTTTTGATGGTTCTTGTTTGCAAGTAGTAAACGGTATTGAAGTATCAGCAAGTAGTTTGCCCCAAGCATCAGAAATTCAAGCAGGTGTTTCAAGGTTTGGAAACGATGCAGAAGTAGATACAGGATTAGCAGATAATTTAGGTGTATCGGTCAAACAACTATCACGATTTGTTGGAGATAAGGTTACAGGGCTTTGGACTGACAAGGGATTAATAGATGCCTCGGTTAATCCTAATTATCCTGCGGGTACAAAAGGGGATGCTTATACATTTTCAGCAGCAGGAAAAATAGGAGGAGCTGCGGGTATTAATGTTGAAGTACGAGATGTTATTTATTGTATTAATGATAATGCAGGTGGGGATGAAGCTACCGTAGGAGCTGATTGGAATATTATTCAGACAAACATAGACCAAGCCACTGATTTAATTGCAGGAGTTCTTAGAATAGGAACTACTGTTGAAGCAGTAGCAGGAGGATTAACTGATGTTGCCATTACTCCAAAAACATTGAGTGATGTACTGGCTACGGTACTTGTTCAAGCATCACAAACTGTTGTCGGGGGTTCAAGATTTGCAACCACTCCTGAAACATTAGCAGGGTTATTGCTTGATGTTGGAATTTCTCCTGCAACACTAAAAGATAGGTTGGATAATTATTTGAACCGAGAAGCACCATTAAGTATAGCAGCAATAGACATTAACCCCAATATTAGAACTACTTCTGGTCGAAATCGTTACGTAGCAATTAATGGCAATCTTATTATTGGTAAAGACATTCGATTAAAACCAACCATTCCAATACCCGCAACTTTTGGGTTTGTTCATATTTTGAACTTTCCAAAACCATTGTCCTCGCCAACTCCACATCAACCAACAACACTATCGTCAAGTATTGGCAACCAATTTATACTGCAAATGGATGTTGAGGGAAGGGTGTTTTTATCAGGAACATTTGGAAGTGGTGCAGAGGAGCTAATTCTTAACCTAACACCATACGTTGCAAAATTTCCATTGGAATTTCATGGAACGCCACCACCATCTTAACAATGAATAATTAACAATTGATAATTAATACCTCAAAAAACATGGAAATCGTAAAAATCATTACCCTCATTTTCGGAGCTACTGGCTTTTGGCAGTTATTGACTATTGCTTTGAAATACAGAAGTGAAAAAAAATTGAAAAATGCAGAACTCAACAGCATCAATACAACCACAGAAAAACACATTATAAACAATTGGGTACAATGGTCACAAAAGTTGGAAGAACGATTGAAAGCAAGTGAAGATATGAATGAAAAATTGACGAAAAAGATTAGTTGTTTAGAAAAAAAGATGCGTGAGTTTGTCAAGAAAAATAAAGAATTAATACATGAAATTATTCAATTAAGGAATGAAGGAAAAGACACCATCAAATGACACGATCAAGGGACTTGTAAATACATTAACTGTAGTCTTTCTAATGTTGAGTATTACGCTTGGAACAAAGCAATTGATAAAGATGCATCGAGAAAGTAATTCCGATAGAAATCGGAAGAAATGTAGTTGTAAAAAGAAAACAAATGAAAACGAATAAAACAATCATTTACGTAGGTGTTGCAGCAGGATTCGTTGGGATTGGTGTTGCATTATTCTTAACAAGAAAAAAGATTTATAAGCATTTCGATTACAAAACGAATCTGCTTTTATTGACACTTGAACCAAAATTTAGAAAGAAGGTTCAGCGTTTTTTAACTAAGGCTTCAAAACAAGGAATGGAGCTGCGTGTTATTTCAGCCAATAGAGATTGCAAGGAGCAAAATAAATTATACGCTCAGGGTCGTACCCTGCCAGGAAAAAAAGTAACCAATGCTATCTGCGGAAAGAGTACTCATAATTACCGTAAGGCAGTAGATGTTGTTGAATTTAAAAATGGGAAAGCCTTATGGAAAAATCCGAATTGGAATAAAATAGGCAGATTGGGAGAAGCAGAAGGATTAGAATGGGGAGGGCGATGGAAGTCGATTATAGATAAACCTCATTTTCAAGATTTAGGGGGTAAAAGAATTTCTACGCTTTATGCCGAGTATAAACGAACAGGAAAATTAGCAGCATAATGTATAACACAAAAAAAAGTCCATATCCGCATGGAAACTACGCAACAACCGAAGATTTCTTAGAAGAAATAGTCTTAGTTCTTGGTAATGAAAGAGGGAAAAATCCTATTCTTGAATCAAAAGGTGGATATGAAGATATTACCGTTGATGATACAACAATTGAACCTTTAACAGTTCCAATTGGTGCTGTTTCTGCTACTATTTCTATTGAAGCGGATGTTGAACTCGTTTAAACTTTTAAGATGATCAAAGAGAAGGCTAAAAAATGCCAATTTATCCAAGTATTATCAAGTTTATCAAACCGAATAAGCAATGTTCTAAAACTATCCAACCAAGCAAAAGTTCTTTCATTTACGAATCTTTTATCATAAATATCTTTATTGAAAAACCGTTTTCTACCCCTCTTTTTGTTTTTCCTATTTCGTTTGTTTTCAACAATATTTGGTAATAAATTTCTTCTATGAATAGCTCTTCTAAACTTCTTACTATCAAAGCCTTTGTCTGCATTTATAACACTGTTTTTCACAACAATATCACAAGCATTGAGTTCCTTTATCATTTTAGAAAACGTAGGGACAATTTGGAACAAATCATTATGATTTCCACTTAGAATATTACCCATAGCTATTGGTATACCTCTACCATCTGTCATAATCAAAACATTAGATGTCCTACCTTTTTTTCGAGGTTGGTAGCTAGCATTTTCAGCAGATTTTTTAACCAAACTATGTGTACCATCAAGGTTCAATTTCTCAGTGTCCAAATTATCTTGCAATACAGATTTATAAACTCTCCACATTTGTTCAAATACTCCTTGATCACACCATCTTCGATAGTAATAATAAACTGTTTGCCAACTAAAAGGAGGAGTAATACATTCTAAATCAACGAATAAACTTGACCATTGACAGCCTGTTTTGAGTTTATGAACGATACATCTAAATATGTCACTCATATTAAATTCGCTGCTAAAACCTCTCTTATTTTTTGGAATAAATGGCAAAACCAGCTTTTCTATTTCAACTTTTGTTAATTTTGTGTACTTGCAGTTCATTTTTGTATAATTTATTGATTTCCAACACTAAATTACACTTTTTGAACTGCTTGTTTTTTCTATAAAAAGTTTAAATCACTTCGTTACTACGATTAACAAAGAAAGAGCAGTAAGGTTTAAAGTAAGTGGTAAACCTTCAACAACTTCAGGTATGGCATTGGCAGATAATCGAGAGTATAAAGTTGTCGGTAGTGGTAATTTAGCCAATTTTAAAATTATTGGAATAGAAGCGGGTAAAACCCATATCCTTCGTGTTCAATATTATCAAACGGTACAATGTATCAATCCATAAATTATTGCTATTTAATTCTCCTTTTTTGATACTTATTTAATAGTTTTATTTAAGTAAACATCTATTTTTTGGTTTTGAAATAATCTACCATCTTGGTAAAATTTCAGAATTTCCGATACATCAAATTCTTTAGTTAATTCTTCAAATCGAAAATTAGTAGAGAGCTTAAAAAACCAATTCCACTTTATTGTATATTTTATAACAAGTCTAAATGTTGGTAAGTAAATCAAATTGTGCTGTCCTATATGATAACTTTTTAAACTCATAACCCTCATTATAAGGAGATAGTAGCGACATTCGACACCTGTTGAATGTTAGTAGTGTAGTATGAAACCCGAAATAGAAACAATCCTCTTTAAGAAGGTTAGTTTTATATCTCTTTCCTATAGAGAGCAGTTTTGAATTTTTTAACTACTTCCTTAAAGAAATAGAAAATCAATGCGTAAAATTGAATAGTGAAAGCATTAGAATTAGCATTAAAATATATGGATATTGTCTTCTCTGATAAAGATATGGGAGCATTACGTCCGTTACTATCGGATCGATTTACATTCAAGGGTACACTCAATGAATATAATAATCCTGAGAGTTATATACGAGAAATGAAGAAAGAGCCTTCCAATGGATTTCATTATAAAATACTAAAAACATTTGAAACTAGATCGGCAGCTTGTTTGGTGTATGAGTTTACAAAGGCTAAAATTTGCACTACAATGACGCAAGTATTTGAGGTAAGCAACGGTCAAATAGATAGGGTTATGCTTATATTTGATAGTGCAGCGTTTCTTAATAAGTAAACAATAGAAGTAATCAATCAACAGAAATTAAGCAGAAGCTTTATTTATTATTACAACTACAACCATCAGATTCATAATTTTCTACTTGGTCGTTAAAATCACTTGTTTTTTCAAAATCATCATCACACAATGTTGCATTTGCCAATGTTTTACAGTTAGTACATTCTTTACAGTCATTATTGCTACACGACACGAATGTCAATCCAAAACAAAATAAACCGGCTATTAATAAGTTTTTAATTTTCATAATAATTAATTTAAGTTAATACATATTTTCAAAGGTTAAGATACAAGTCTAAACAACTAAGTGGTAAACCTATCAAATTGTTGGGACAATACCAAGGATTATTTTTTCTTACCCAATAGCTTTTTTAATGAAAGGTTGTAAGAGAAAGCCAATCCAATAACCTTTATCTTATCTGGTTTTTTTACATTTATTTCATTTTGAATACGGTAGTAAGTCGTCAAACTCATTCTTTTATTCAATTTCCAATCTAAACCTAACGTAAGTCGAGTTTTTCTAAACTCATTTTTATTATCAAACCGATAATACATTTCATAGGCAATAAAAGGGTCAACTATTTTCGAAGCATTATAACCCAATGTGAATTTATTTCTTATGTAATCTTGACCTTGTTTTTTTGAGTTGAATTTCTTGGTATCTTGAATCCTAAACCGATAACCTACTGACAAAGGAAATTTTTTCTTTTTCCACTTATAATAAACATCAAAAGAGAACCTACGTTTATTCTTTTTCTGTGGGATAGCAACAAGTCTAAATCTTGGAACAAATGCAAAATGTTTATTTAGTTTATACTTTAACCCTATTTCTGTAAAGTTTAATTTTTTCGATGAAATGTTATTGTCAAAACGAAACTCCTCTCTTAAATTAAGAGTAAACTTTTTATTTAACTTTAATCCTACAGATGCCCCAGTCCATAATTGGTTGTCTGTGGTTTGATTAAAAACATAGCTATTTATTAATAGCAGAATCAAGATAAATAAACATTTTTTCATAACTCTAATTATTAAAGAACCCCTCACAATTTGTGAGGGGTTCTCATTATTAACTAAATAGTAAACAAAGCAGTAGCTTTATTTATTATTACAACTACAACCATCAGATTCATAATTTGCAACCTGGTCGTTAAAATCACTTGTTTTTTCAAAATCATCTTCACACAATGTAGCGTTAGCTAATGTTTTGCAGTTAGTACATTCTTTACAGTCATTCTTACTACACGACACGAATGTCAATCCAAAACAAAATAAACCGGCTATTAATAAGTTTTTAATTTTCATAATAATTAATTTAAGTTAATATACATTTTCAAATGTCAAGTTATAAGTCTAAACAACTAAGTGATAAACCTATCAAATCGTTGGGACAATCCTAAAAATTTATTACCACTTAGGTTGTTTAGATATGTTATTAACTCAACTGTACTATATAAGAGCAATCAAAATCAAAAAAGTTGGAAAATCCTAATTATTTTTTTCATTCCAATAAATATAATCAGTATCTTTTTACTATTTATTCAAAAACAATTTTCTGATGAATAGTCTTTCCTCCTTTTAATATTATTTTTACAAAGTAAAGACCAGTCATCAACTCTCCTTTACTTACCACAGCTTTTTTATTATTTCTTATGCTTTCAGTATAAACCACCCTACCTCTAATATCATACAACTGTATTTTCCAATTTCCCACTTCAGGCAATTCTATCTCTACATACTCTTTTGCTGGATTTGGATATACTTTAGCGGAAACGTTCGACAATAATTCTTCTACGTCTGTTGGTTCATTAATTGCATATACATGTATGGTTCCATTTTTACCACAAAACCACCCTAATGTTGCGTTTCGCATACTGATAGAAAAAATATCATTAGTTGTTCCACTAACTTCTGGAAGCCAATTTAAACCTCCATCAATTGTTTTGAGTACAGTTCCTGCATTTCCAACAACCCACCCAGTTGTGCTATTAACAAAATTGACATCCATTAAATCTTCTAATGTTCCACTTGTTTGAGATGTCCATGTTGTTCCGCTATCACTGGTTGTTAATATTGTCCCAGAAAAACCTACTGCCCATCCAATAGCATCACTTACAAAATAGACTGCACTCAATTCTTGTAGTGTGCCGCTCGTTTGAGCTAACCATGTTGTACCACTATCAACAGAATGAATGATGCTTCCAACCTTTCCTACAACATAACCATTGTTTGCAGTTGTAAAAAATACACCATTAAGATGATCTCCTGTTGAAGCACTAATGTCCATCCATGTTGCTCCCCCATCATTTGTTCTCACAACAAAGTCGTTACGTCCTACAGCCCATCCTATATTGTTATCAGCGAAATGAATATCTACCATTCTTTCTACTTGCGGTGGTGAAGCAGTCCAAATAGACCCACCATCTGTTGTCATTACAATTGCTCCGTTCCCCGTCAATTTGTTCCTTCCTACAGCAATTCCTTTGCTCGAATTAAAAAAATAACTTCCCTCGATTTCGTATACTGGCGTCCCCATACTTTGTTGGGACCAAGGCACTCCTTGTGTAGTGCTTTTTAATACAATTCCAGTTACAAATCCTCCTAACCCATCAAGTGAATCTCCAAAGACCCATCCTGTATTGTTTGTTGGATAAAATATTTCATTTAAATCAGAAAGTGTTTGTGAATTTTGAGCCCACCATGTTTGGCTGTACCCTTTTTGTGTTAAACTAACACAGGCGATAATGGTTAAAATGTAAAATTGTTTCATAATATAATAGTTTTATAAGTTCATACTATTAAATAAGAGCAATCAAAATGAAAAAAGTTGGAAAATAAATTAAAAACGGTATTGAAGCCCAGTGGAAAAATTAAAGTTGTAAGGCTTTATCTTAGTAGCACTATCGTTGTTTAGATTGGTGAAAAAATTATTGTATGTTGGTAAAAATAAAACAGAAAATCGTTTAGTAATATCATATTTTGCACCAATGCTAATTGTTCCTCCAAAACTAAAACTTTTGGTTTGATGATAATCTTTTACTTCAATAATATCTTCTGGTTTATGGATATTAGCAAGTGTGATTTTTGAACTGCTGCTGAGTGTGATTGATGTAATTACCCCTCCTTGCAGCAGCAATTTAAATCTTTTTTTACCTAATTCATATCTAAGTGTAACAGGGATATTTAAAAAGGTGAACTTTTGTTCTTCTTTAAAATTTAAACTGGCAAAATCGTCTTCATCATCTAAATCTATGTCATCTTGGTCGTCTCCCGCAAAATCAAATTCAACATTGGTCGCTTCTACAGTTCCTAAAGAACTGTAAAAAGTGATTTTTTTATTATCAGGGTCTTGTAGAATAGGTAACTCCTTTGGTCTTTTATCATTTAATTTTACCTCTTGATTAAGTTTATTATAATCAACACCTAAGTTTACAGTCAGCTTGTTTGATATGTTATATCCAACACCTATTCCAGCATTGTACTGAAAACTGGCATTTTGGTTGGTGTTGTAAAAATCAGTTGCGTTTCCTCCTGCATCTTGTAAAGAACGATAAGAATAAGTAGGTAGGAAAACAGCAGAAACAGTTATCTTAGATAAGCTTTTTTCAGAAACAACAGGTGGTACAGTTGTACTATCTGGTTTACTCGCAATATCTAAGGTATCAGTATCATTGTCTGAAATGGAATCTTGATTGTTTAATTGTTCATTTAGCTCTACTATGACATTAGTTAAACTATCAACAATGGTCTTCTCATTTTTTTTGTGAACTTGATTAATGACATTTATTGGTAATTCAGAATCATTATTTTCCTTTTTTTCTTTGTCGTTAGCTTCATTTGTGTTAGTTTTTTCTTCAGGTTCGGATAATGTACTTAACTCATCGGTTGTCTTTTTTATTTCGTCTTTATTATTGGGGTTTAAAGTTATATTATCTTTTGTGATATTGTTTGTCGTAGTTTTAGGGGGGATAGTTTTACTTTCTTCATCATCTAATTTATTATTGAGTCCTCGTATGCCCTCTTCTGTATCAACACCCTCATTTGTATTAATTTTTTCTTCTCCTTTAGGTTCTGATAATATACTTAACTTATTGTCTATCTTTTCTATTTTGTTTTTATCATTGGAGTTTGAAACTTTATTATCTTTTCTAAATTCAATATTAGTCATACGATTTTTTTGGTTTGATTCATCAATTGAGTTCTCATTAATTTGCTGTACATTTTCAATTACTTCATTAGCAGTATTACTTTCTTTATTTTGTGTATTTCCTATTCGTTCAGATTCTTGCTTAACAATTAATTGATTTGCTTTGTTGTTTTCGTTGGATTGAATAGTTTCATTTGTTATTGCTTTTGTTGTACTTTCTTCTTTAAAAATATTTTCATTGTCTTGTTCATTATTACTTAACACTTCCTTAGAGTCAAGTTGAGCTATTTTATTTTCATCTTTAAATTGATATAATATTCCTCCTGTAATCAGTAAAAGAAGAAGACCTAAACTAAGCCATTTGTAATAGGCTGCTCGTTTTTTAAATTTGGCAACTTTTAAGTCTGCAATATCTACATATACTTTATCCCACAGCTCCTCCGATGGCGGAGGTGCATAACCATCATATTTTTCTGAAATGAGCTTTTTAAATTCTATGTTTTCTTTGTCTTTCAATTCTAATGACTTACTTTTTTCGTAATACTTGTTCTATTAATAATTTTTTGTTTTAATATGTTTTTAGCGTAATGTAGTTGTGATTTTGACGTACTTTCTGATACATTCAATTTTTCCGCAATTTCTTTATGTGAAAGCCCTTCAATCATATATAAGTTAAAAACCTTTCGGCTTTCATTTGGTAATTGTTGAATTAGTTTTGTTAATTCATCCACAGCTAAATTGCTTAACGCCTGATTAATGTCAATCAAATTATCTCTTAAAGGCATTTCATTATCCTCAATAACAATCATTTGGTTGATTTTTCTATTAAACTCAATAGCTGCATTCACAAAAATTCGTTTAATCCATCCACTTAAAGCATCATTATTTTTTAATTGATCTATATTTTTATAAACCAAATAAAACCCCTGTTGGAAAATATCATCTGCATCATCTCTGTTTTTGGCATAACGCAAACAAACACCATACATTTGTGATGAATATTTTTCATACAGAACCCTCTGTGCTTTAGCATCAAATGCTACACATCCCTTAATTATTTTATGATTATCCCAATTTTTAATAATGATAGTATTATTAAGACAAAGATATAGGTAAAAAAGTTGGAATTGAGTTATAGAAATTTCAACTTATTAAAAAGATATTCTTGAATAGTAGCAAAATATCATATTCCTTTTATTTTTCTTACTATATTTGGTGATAAAGATACTGTTCAAAGGGCTATTGAAACTGGGTTTTAGATGGGAGTGTACTTAAAGCAGTAATTAATCTATTTTAAATTCATTAATCATATTGTCAAAGGAATCCTTCTCAGATGCTTCACGATGGATTATAATTTCTGGTTTTCCATATTCCTTGAACATTTGCTCCTCACAATTAAATAAAACAATATTTTTTCCTATTGAATCGTGGACTGAATTATACTTAATGCCACTATATCCATGACATTTAGCACAATCCATAATAAATCGTGTAATGTTATAATTAGGTTTCCACATATCCTTATTATCCTTTGACTTAGAAAGAATACTTGAATCGTGGATTGCAACTAGTAAAGTTGAAGTCGAAACACCTAAGTTTTCCCAATCAAAACTTAAGTCCAATATATTTGTAATTTCATTAAGCACGAACTTCTGCAACCAGAGTAATGAAGAACCATCATTGTAAATGACCTCACTAATGGCAGTATTTTTACTGTTAGCAATATAAAAATGACTTTGACCTGAATGATTGAAACGACCTTCTTGGGGCATTCCAATGGGCGGAGCCAGGAAATCTTCTGAATTTAAGACATCTGGTTTCGATACCTTTCTAACTCTATAATAATCACCTTCAATTGAGCATACTGGCATTTTCTTTTCCTTAATCTCTTTATTTATTGATTTGGCTAGAGGAAAACTTAGGGCTAAAGTAGGATAGCATTTTATACTTCTATTGAGCTCATTAATTCGCTTTCCATATTTCCTTTTGGCATCCTTTAAATGCTTATTTATTTCTTTATCAAACTTATCTTCAAGTCCAATTTCATCATATCTATTTAACTCCGTACCGCAATACTTGCAATGCAGTCCATATTGAATTAATCTATCCCGCATATTTTCCTTCACATTATGGTCATTAAATAAATCTTCCAAGTCATATCTTTCACCCATAATCCATAACCAATCACCGCCATCTCTAGCTTGACAATTCAGACAATAATGAATATCATCTTGAACTTTAATTCGTTTACTCTCTTCCTTTGGTGTTAATTCTATATTCATCATTAGTATGCTATCTTCTTCTTTCTGTGAATTCAAATCACGCCCCACTTGTTTTTATCACGAACAATTTATGAAATTTTTCAGAATCACTGCCTGATGAAGCTTTGAAGGAAAAGGAACTTTTAATATCTAATGGTCAAGAAATAGCAAAACTAATCTATAATACTTATCATCAATTAAAACCAAATGATAATTTATATAAGTAGTCGAAAAACGGTAGATTTAGAGTTATTCGGAAAGTTTTTTAAGGAATCACATTTTTTTATTTAAGTATTTGCTTAAATAAGATAATAATATTAAATTAGCTCTATGGAAAATAATGTATGTATCAGAGCAGAAGCCAATATTGAGCAAATTAATAATTGCAAAAAAACCATTGAAGAGTTTGACGCTTCTTTTAATTTATTATCACAAGCATTGAGTTTAGCAGGGAATAATGTTCGTTTAAAAATTTTATTTCTATTGTCTAAAGAACAACAACTTTGTGTCTGTGATTTAAGTGATATTCTCTCTATGAATGTTGCTGCCATATCACAACATTTAAGAAAATTAAAAGACAGAAGTATTATAAGGTCAGAAAGAAAGGCTCAAACAATTTTTTATTCGTTATCGGTAAATTATGAGAAACTGTTTTTACCATTTTTTGAACTTATTGATGATAATAAAATAATGGAAACGATATGAAAAAGAATAACAATCTACTCTGGACAAGTATTCTTACGGCTATTGGAGCTTCTTTATGCTGTATTACTCCTGTTTTAGCTTTAATATCAGGAGTATCAGGAATTGCTTCTACTTTTTCATGGCTAGAACCTTTAAGACCTTATTTGATTGGGATTACTATTTTGGTATTAGTATTTGTTTGGTATCAAAAATTAAAACCTAAAAAGGAAATAGATTGTGATTGTGAAACAGAAGAAAAAACAAAATTTATTCAGTCAAAGGCATTTCTTTTTTTGGTAACAATATTTGCAATATTAATGTTAGCTTTTCCTTATTACGGTAAAATATTTTACCCAAAAAACGAAAAAGAGATTATCGTAGTTGAAAAACAAATATCAAAACAATAACACTTGATATAGATGGTATGACTTGTACTTCTTGTGAGGCACACATCAATCATGCAGTAAACCAGTTGGATGGTATTTTGAATATTAACACTTCGTATAGTAATGGAAAAACAGAAGTAGTATTTGACCAATCAAAAATAACTAATGAAGAAATTAAAAATGCAGTTAATTCTACTGGATATAGTGTAGCAGGTATCAACGAGAAATAAAATGAATATAGAACTAAAATCAACGATAACTTGTCCTGAGTGTGGACATCAAAAAGAGGAAGAAATGCCAACAGATGCTTGTCAATATTTTTACGAGTGTGAAAGTTGTAAAAAGGTTTTAAAACCTATCAATAATGATTGTTGTGTTTATTGTTCCTATGGATCAATTCCTTGTCCACCAATACAAGAAAATAAAAGCTGTGGAGATACTAACTGTTGCCAATAATTAGCACAATTTTAACTTATTCTTATAGTTTACCATATCTCTTTTTTAATGCTCATCTTCTCAACCAAAAGGAAGGATTACCGACTAAAGGAGGAAAGCCTTAAAAATTTTCCAAGTTAAAAGTTTTAGAATGGGAAAAGATGAAAAATTTTACATTCCGAAATAGAAATTAAGAGTACCCCAAAAACGGTGCTAATTATAGAATTTCAAATAGCCGAATGTCGAGTTAAATAGTCGAGTGTCGAGTGGGTGTCGAGTTTCAAATAGCCAAGTGTAGCGTGTACTAAAAATAATGGATTGTAACTGGGGTTACAGGGGTTACAATATGTTAAAAATGAAGTGAAATCTAACATATTGTAACCGAAATAAAAACGGTAGTTTAAGGGGTTGGGCGTTCTATTTCTAAAATGAAATTTTTTATTTCATGTAGAACTGAACAAGCCATTTGATGTTTATCATCAAAAAAAATAGAATTGGTGTGATAAGTAGCTTGTTGTAATACTTCATCAAGATAATTGTATATAATACCATCACTTTTTCTAATAAAAGTAATTAGTGCTTTTTCTTGATCTGAAATTTTAGTTTTTTTTTTCTTTGCCATGTCAATTATTTTGAATAGGGGAAGCCATCGTTAGGTTGACAAACCAATCCGAGAATTGACCTTAGTAGCCTTTCGGTATTACTATCCATAGATAGCTTCCTTATCGAGAAAATAATAATCTAAGATTCCTCTCAGATCGGTTTGTCATTGGTAAAAGTATAAAAAAAAAGTTAAATTAGAAATTATATTTACTTCCTTAAAACGATAATTTTCAAGGATTATCAAAATTGCTGAAAAAACCTTTATGAAGTTAATATTTTATCCTCGTCATATTTCACATTATAATCTATTGTATTTTTTTATAAATAAATTGATAACTCAATCATTGATTGTTACTTTTGTGTTCTTTAAAAAACGACTAAAATGAGTAACAAAGTTCCTTGTCCAAAGTGTGAAAATTTATCAGGATTCATTGATGTAAAAGATAAGGGTCAAGTAAGCAAGAAATGTTATGTTTGTAACGACACCTTACTCATTTCTGAAGAACATCAACAGTTACTCGATTTAAGGTTTAAAGAAACGTTTGATGCTATTGATGAGTATAGCTTAACCTATTATCTTAGAGAGAGAAACACACCCTATTACATCAATTTTAAAATCAAAGTTGATGGAGAAAACATTCCTTATATTGCTATACTTGATATTTCTTGGGTGGATAAACCGAAGTTTGATACCGTAGCAGATGTCATTCGTTTTATTAAGAGCCATAACAAAAAAAAGTAAATGATAATCAAGGTTATTGATTATATCATTGATATTACCATTGATTTTGGTAAAATTGTTGTTGTAATTATCGGATAGACATTACGCTGTTTGTTCTTCTCTCAAATCATCTTAAAGTAGAATCCTATCAGTTCAAATTTTCTTTATTTCAGTTATTAGCTCTTTTAAAGAGGTATCATATTTTGATAAATGATTTACTGCTCCAAACTCTAGCATTCTCTTTTTAGAATTTTGTCCATCAGCAGAAAAACCAATTATTTTAGTGTTTGGGAATTCCTTTGTTATTTGAACAGTAATTACAAAGCCATTGCTTTGGTTAGGATCTATGACAATAACATCTACTGGATTATTGGTTAGAAAATCAATAGCTTCGTTTCCTTCTTTGCAAATACCAACAACGTCAAGCTCTTTATCTTGGTTCAAAAGGTTGGTTAAAGTATCAGAGAGAATTAGATTTTTTTCAACAAGCAAAATTTTAATCATCGTTTTTGGGTTTTAATGGGTTTTAAAATCCCTCAAAAAAGAGGGGTGAAACTTCAACTTATCAGTCAGGAAGGTACGGTCAAGCACCCAACAACCAAATAAGAGAAGCCCACCCCATAGGTGAGCACTCTACTTACAATTCTTGGTTGTTATTTAAAATTTGACCGTTTTTCCTAACTAAGAATTATAGCTTCACGCTATATCAATATTTTTTTTAAAATGTATTTCTTCTATAATTTTCTATTTTTAGTTATGCTGCAAAAGTACCTTAAAAATATTAATTGGGAATCAGTTAAAGTACCTACTATGCGAACACACCTTTCTAAAATATTGAAAATGAAGACTAATTGATGGGTAGATAAATTTTTTTAAGAAATGTACGTTTTCTATGTGTCGTTGGTATAGCTCATTTATGGTTACTTTTGGTAAATAAAAAATAAATTACCTTTTCATGAACATCAATAAAATATCAATAAGTCTATCAATAGGGAGCGTGATATTCGCTTTTTTTGGAATGTTAAAAATGGTATTGTTCTATTACGTTTTTAATATTGACATATTATATTTCGTAAGTGTAGGAGATTTACTAAATGCTTCGATGGAAGGAATAGCAGCTGGTTTTTTATTGTTCTTCCCTTATTTGGTGTTATTATTTATTTTTATTAGGAGGAAAAAATTTCTAAAAGAACCTCCGACATCACTATGGAAATTTATTAAGCAACAACTTATCTTCTCTATCTTTTTTGTCTTATCACTTGCTGCCCTAACGAAAAGCATGTTAGATACTGTAATATCTTCCAGAGAGTTTATGTTCAATGATGCTTCTCAATTGATTAACCTCATGTTTCTAGTGTTAATCATTCTACCTTTTATTTCTCCAATGGCAATTGATTCTGCAATTGTATTACTAGGATTTAAACCTTTAAATTACATTAAAAAGCTAGGTGTATTTTTGTTTTTGTATGTATGTGTTTTTTACATTCATAATGCCTATTCTGATGTAAACTATATTATGAATTTCAAAGAATCGGATAGCCATAAAGATATTTATTTTAATGATGGTTCTGTTATTTATGGTAATCCATCAAAATTTTATATAGGAAATACTTCTCAGTATCTATTTGTTTTTGACAAGGATAAAACAAAATCATCTATGTATCCTATGAAAGACATTAAAAGGATTGATTTTTAATCTTAGTTGTATATCGTTTTTGATTTAAAGTGGGTATTTTTTAATTACTATCAAGCTTTTAAAATCTTTTATGATAAAGGCTTTTAATTTTGAAAAATTCTTTATCTCCAATGAGTTTAAATATACTGATTTTCCTTTATTCATCCTTACATTTATTTGTGTATGGGATGGAACATATCTAGCATTTATATTTTCTAAAATATCTATACTAGAGATTACATCTTTAGTTAAAGTAACTTTTTTTCCCCTGTATGGATATTTAACATTAAATTCCTTACATTTAGCCAAATTACTAATAGCTTTTTTATGAAAAAAATAATTATAATTGGATTATTCCTTATTGGAATTATTGTTGTGTCTTGTAGTAAAGACAGCTGTCAAGAATGTACTGGGTGTAAAACACTTCCAGCGGCAACATTATGTGAAGATGATTTTGAGAAGACAAGTAACTATAATGATCAAGTAGAGAATTATGAATCTGATGGTTGCACTTGTAAAACGAAGTAACAAAAAGAGGATAAATAACAGTTAGTTCACAATCAATTTTTGACTATATAAATTATTAGAAGAAATCACTCTTACGATATAACTTCCTTTTGATAATTTTTTATTAATACTGATTAGCATACCATTATTAACGGTTGTTTCTGTAATAATACCTCTCGCATACATTTGCCTTCCTAGTCCATCTAGTATCACTATCCTTAAATATTCATTATCCAAGACTCCTTGTAAATATATATTTAGCTTTTCTGTTCCTAACGGGTTGGGGTAAATTGAAATTGCATTTTTGTCAAGTATATTCTTAACTGCCACTATATCTGAATAAGAAAATTGACCATCAAAATCTGTCTGTTTTAACCGATAATACGAAACTTCTGGCAAGGGTTTACGATCAACATCAATATACTGTATGATTTGATTACTATTTCCTGCTCCTGGTTTATCTAAAACCTTGTCGAAGTTTATAGCATCAGAAGACCTTTCAATCGTAAAATAATCATTATTAATTTCGGTAGCTGTTGACCAAGATAAATCAACCACTTTATCATTTAATTTCGCATCAAAGGATAATAATTCTATAGGTAAAGGATTGACTGCTCCAGAAAGTAAAGATCCAAAAGTTAAAGGACCAACAAAAGATGTAGCTGCAATGCTAGAAGATATAGTCCCAGCACCCATACCTGAGCAAACACCTGTACCAGAAGTGTTGTAAGTATTTTCCCAACCACCTCCATTCCAACTAGCTAATTTTAAGTCAGGACAACTACTAATATCACTTCTTGTAGCATTTTCCCAGTACAAATTAACTGTTGCCGTTCCAATTCCAACATATCTAGTTAAATTCCAATATTCTAACGTACTTACATTGTTTAATACAGGTGTGGGAGATGCTGCCATACTAATGGTATTTGAATAGCCTGAGAAGAAATATTGAGCTTCAAATGTGGTAGACAAACTAGGAGTACCAATTGCTAATCGTGCCCATACTCCTCCATTTCCTAAAGGAAAAACAAAAGCTGTTGTTCCTTCTTTTCGCATAGGTCCATCTACATGACTTGCATCAGAACCTGAACTTGAGCTACTACCCGTTTTCATTACTAAAGGACTGCTAGATGTTGTAGTTACTACTCCATCAGTAAGAGTAAGGGAATTTTCTATTTCTGCAATTTTTGACACTGTTACTCCTCCTGAAACTGTAGTGTTATTAATCTCAACGTTATAAAATTGAGTGCTGTCTGTTCCGCTTATTGTTTGTTCGGTAGTTCCAATAAATTTAGTTGTGCCAGCACTTGTTGAGAATACATTTGTAGAGTTCGTATTATTATTAGCCCAATTACCAGTTAACTCAATAATACTTTGATTGTCAATTGTTCCATCAACTGTTTTAGTTTGGCTAACATATCCACCTAAAATTGTCGCAGTAAGACCCGTTTCTAGTACGTTGTTAGTAAGACCATCATTATAAATAACAAATGCAGTTTGACTATATGAAATCAAATTTATAGCTAACAAAAACAATATGATAATAAACTTTTTAACCATAAGGTGTATTTATTTCTCAGATGTTACAGTAGCATTTAATTCTATTTTTATGGCATCTAAAAGTTTTCTCATTTGAAATAACTCTTCTTCTAAATTTTTATATGATTTAACTTCAGTAGAGAGATTTTTGTTTTCAGTGGAAAGGTTTTTGTTTTCAGAAGATAACGTATCTACTTTGTTTTTTAGCAAGTTAACTTCCTGTGTTAACTCCTTTATAGCTTGAACTAATATTGGGGTCATAGTTGCATAAGTAACAGATTTATATCCTTGTTCATCAGTTCTTACTAATTCAGGATATACTTTTTCAAGGTCTTGTGCAATAAAACCTATTTGCTTATTTTTAGAAAACGACATATTTGGAAACTCATCAATTCTCATATCATAACTTACTCCTTCTATTAGGCTTAACTTATTCAAGGTACCAGTTAGGGCTGAGATATTTTTTTTAAACCTTTTGTCAGAATGAATTCCAGCGGCAACAGAAAATGTAATCGTACCTGTATTCATTCTCATCACATCACTAGTTCCAAGAGCAGATGATTGTGAAATAACATAGTTTCCTGTCGATAAATCTATCCCAGTAGTATATTCTGTATATGATGCAGGTACAGTAGAATAAACTATCGTTATTCGAACATGATCAATTTGTGCTGTACAGTGTGTTCCTGCAACTGTTGCTGAAACAACCAGCCCAAAATCAGCAGCATTTACCTGAGCAACGGATGCTGCACCAGCATATGAAGAATAGGTGTCTGTTGTCGTCCATGCTGATCCGGAAGCTAAATTAGCACCAATTAAAGTCCCTCCGCTATATAGACTTACTACATTATCTGTAGTATTCCCAAAACCATTGTTCAATACTATAGCACCAACTGACATGTCTTCACTTCCTCCTGCCCATGCTGTAGTTGGTTGTTCTGTTCCTGCAGCTGTTATTGCTTTAGTGGCTACATTAAAACTAGCGTCAGGACCACTATTAACTTCCTGATCTATCTGGTTACCATACCCTGTAGGCTCTGTTAATGTTCTGTTATCATTTCCAAACCCTGATGTAGAAATAACCATATCGCCATTTTGAACAGCTAATGCAGCAGAAAGTTGTAAACTACCTACGTTATTAGAAGTATTTATTGCAGAAGCAGAAACAGGTGTTGTTTGATCAACATATTGATAGCTTCCTGCATAATAAAATTGAGCATCTCTAACCTGCCCACTCCAGGTAAAACTTAGTAATGTACTACCAGCTAATGCTAAATTGGCTTCATCAAGTGTCCATATTTCTAACGTTTGGTCATCATTATTGCTATTCTGTACTACTCCTTGATTTGTTAAACCTCTTCCACCATAGGTTACTGTATTTAAAGTTCGAGCACTTCCATCGTCATTATTTTGGAAAACACAAACTACTAAAGCTCTATTAGTCCCAGCACTTACAGTATAGTTATAACTGTAGGTCGTGTTGTTAGTACTGTGTGAATTTCCTGCCCAAGCATCTAAGAGAGCTACGGGATTATTAGTATAACTTTTTTCAACTTCTGCTGTAATGCTACTAATTGTTGCACCACCTGGAATAGCAAAACCGATATCTGAATATAGGTAATTGGATGTGCCAACAGTAGCAGTTGCATAAGCATTATCAGTTGCATCTGCATTGGCCGGATTAGTCCATGCAACTGTTCCAACACCAGCTAGGTTGCTGGTAGTTCCTGATAATGGTCCAGATGTAATAGGTCCTGTTCCTGCTGCCTGTGTCTGATGGCGAATAGCAACATCACCAGCAATAACATTTTGGTCTCTATATAAATGTAAAATTTCAGTAGGTGTACTTGTTCCCAGCCCCAGTCCTTGTGGTTTTGCAGTATAAGCACTTAATAATATTAAAAAACAAATAATTATTTTTTTCATTTTAAGTTAATTTTATAAGTCAATATGCATTAATTTACGTACTTATTAAACGGAAAATTAAGTAATTTAGTTACAATCAACTACGTAAAATTACACAATAAAGAATTACTAAAAGTTAATAATAAATCTTATATGAAATGAAAAAGATTTCTAAAGATTAAATGAACAACCCCGAAGCAAAGCTTCGAGGAATTTTCTTGATTAAATTATTGCTTCATTTACGGTAATATTCATACCTTTTAATACTGGTTTTAAATCGTATAATTTTTTAAAAGCAGCATAAATTTGGTTCGTAATTAATCCCACTCTGTGTACGAAAGGGTTTCAGAATTTTCTGAGACCCTTTTTTTATGTTCAAAAATGGCCTTGGTAAAACATTTGGTGTTTCTGGATTAACATTAAACAGTCAGATTATTTAGATTTTCTTCAAAGAAATCTTTGTATTCATCTAATTAATTTACTAACGAGAAACAATAATATTATCAAAATAGTTTTCAATTTTTTCTTTATTGTTTGTTACAAAGTGGAGGAATTGTTCATAGTTATCATCATGGAAACATGTTATTAGTACATAACAATCTAGAAAACCTATTGCCTGCATTTTTCTTGCCTGGCCTAGTTTTTTGCTATCACTATTTTTGAGCATTTCTTCCCAACTATAAACTTCGAGGTATTTTTCTTGTGTGAGCGAATTGCTTTTTATTATTAACCCTTTTTCATTACAATATTCTTTTATTTTAGGTAATGCTTTACTGTAATAAATCCATTGGTCGCTTGGTTTTGTAGGATTAGGGTCGCTATATTTATTCATTAACTTGATAGAAGTATCACTTTCAATTCTGTTTGGAAAAATAGGTCGTGGTTGCCATTCTTAAAACTATTTTAAAACCAATCATTTGGAAAATCGCGTTCTGATGATTATATTCGCGTAAGGTCAAAAAAATCAAAAAAAGAGGTAAATAAAAAATGGCAGAAGTAGCAAAATTAGAATTAGATGGGAAAGTATACGAATTTCCTGTAATAGAAGGTGCAGAAAATGAAAAAGCAATTGATATTAGTAAGCTAAGAGGGACTACTGGATATATTACTATAGATCCGGGATTCAAGAATACTGGATCAACGAAAAGTGGAATTACATTTTTGAATGGTGAAGAAGGAATTTTGCGTTACAGAGGTTACCCAATTGAGCAGTTAGCAGAAAAAGCTGAATTTCTAGAAGTAGCTTACTTATTAATATATGGAGAGTTGCCAACTGTTGAACAGTACGAAGAGTTTAAAGAAGATATAACCCAGCATACGTTAGTTCATGAAGATATGAGGTTGTTCTTTGAAGCTTATCCTGCTAAAGCACATCCAATGGGAATTTTGGCTGCCTCACTGAGTACGCTCTCTACTTTTTATCCAGAATCTCAGGACCCTAATAGAGCACAGGAGGCTGTTGATTTAACAATTCATCGTTTAATTGCTAAAGTTCCAACTCTAGCAGCATGGGCTTTTAAAAATGCAATGCGCCATCCAGTAATTTATCCCAACAACAAATTGGATTACTGTGAGAACTTCTTAAACATGATGTTTTCTATGCCTACAGATGATTATGAGATAGATCCTCTGATAGTGAAAGCATTGAATAAGTTATTAATCTTGCATGCAGATCACGAACAAAACTGTTCTACAGCAACTGTGAGAGTAGTAGGCTCATCTCAAGCTAATTTATATACCTCAATTGCTGCAGGAGTTTCTGCTTTATGGGGGCCATTACATGGTGGAGCAAATCAAGCAGTAATTGAAATGTTAGAAGCTATCAAAGAAGATGGAGGAGATTTAGATAAGTGGGTAGCAAAAGCAAAAGACAAAGAAGATCCTTTCCGTTTAATGGGATTTGGACATAGAGTATACAAGAATTTTGATCCAAGAGCAACGATAATTAAAAAAGCTGCAGATGATGTCTTAACAGCTTTAGGTGTAGATGACCCTGTATTAGATATTGCAAAGAAATTGGAAGAAGTGGCTTTAAATGATGAATATTTTAAATCAAGAGGATTGTATCCTAATGTTGATTTTTATTCAGGTATTATTTATAGAGCTTTAGGTATCCCTACTGAAATGTTTACAGTGATGTTTGCATTAGGAAGGTTACCAGGATGGATTTCTCAATGGAAAGAAATGATTGAAGATGGAGCTCCTATTGGAAGGCCAAGACAAGTTTATACAGGATCTAATGCAAGAGACTTTGTAGATATATCTAAACGATAAATTATAGCATAAATTCAAAAAAGCTTCAATTTATTTTGGAGCTTTTTTTATGTGTTAATTTTTCTGCCATTCCTATATATTTTTATAAATAACCGAGTCGAATAACTTATATTTGAATCATGGATTTACTTCATGTAAAAAGAGTTTACAAAAATTATGCAGGGCACCAAGCATTGCATAATATTTCCTTACACATTAAAGAACAAAGTATTTTTGGTTTATTGGGTCCTAATGGTGCTGGGAAAACTACTTTGATTAGAATTATTAATCAAATTACTGCTCCAGATAAAGGAGAAGTATTCTTTTTAAAAGAGCCTTTAGCGCCTAAACACATTGCTCAAATTGGTTATTTGCCAGAAGAAAGAGGCTTGTATAAAAAAATGAAAGTTGGAGAGCAAGCATTGTATTTGGCTCAATTAAAGGGGATGGATAAAGGAGAAGCAAAATACAAGCTGCAACAATGGTTTACAAAATTTGAAATTGAGGGCTGGTGGGATAAGAGGATAGAAGAGCTTTCTAAAGGAATGGCGCAAAAAGTTCAGTTTATTACTACTGTTTTGCATGAACCTAAACTATTAATTTTGGATGAACCTTTTTCGGGTTTTGACCCTATCAATACCAATTTAATTAAAAAAGAAATTTTAGAGTTACGAGAAAAAGGGTCTACCATTATTTTTTCTACTCATAACATGGAATCGGTAGAAGAAATATGTGATGACATTGCGTTGATTAATAAGTCTAAAAAAATATTAGAAGGGAAGGTTGACGATATTAAAGAGACATTCAAATCCAATGTGTTTGAAATTGTTTTTTCGGGAAACATGATTGCTTTTTCAAATGCCTTATGGACAGCCTTCGAGATTTTAGAATCAGGTCAGGAGAATGGACGGATGAAAGTAAAAATTAGAGCGAACAAAGCAAGTGATGTGAACCAGTTAATTAAAACTATTGTTAATGATGTTCAAATACTTTCGGTAAATGAAATTACGCCAAGTATGAATGATATCTTTATTCAGAAAGTTCAGGAAGTAATGCCAGAAACATTGGAAGAAGAAAGAGAGGAGGTGCCGAATGAATAAAATCAAATTAATCATCATAAGAGAATACCTCACAAGGGTAAAGAAAAAGTCATTTATTATTATGACTTTGTTAGGTCCTTTGTTAATGGCTGGATTAATGGTAGTACCAATTTGGTTGGCAACAAAAGATAAAGACATTCAACGAATAGAAGTAATTGATGAGACAGGAGCATTTATTAACCAGTTTGAAAACACATCTGAATTACAATTTAAGAATGAATTCATTTCTATAGAAGAAGCTAAAGAAAACTTATTTACTGATGTTTATACGGCTATTTTGTATATCACGAGTGTAGAAAAGAATTCTACAGTAGAGATGTATTACAAAAAGCAGCCAGGACTCTCAACAATATCAAAAATTGAGAGAACAATAGAAAGCGTTATTCGAAGTGCAGAAATTCAGGAGAAATTTAAGATAACTAAAGAACAACTTTCTGAAGTTCAACCCAATATTAATGTAAAACCTATATCCATTACGGCAGATGGAGAGGAAGAGTCTAAAAATGTAGGAATTAGTACAGCACTCGGTTTTGGTGGTGCAATATTGATTTACTTTTTCATTTTTATGTATGGGGTACAAATTATGCGGGGTGTTATTGAAGAGAAGACTAGTCGGATTGTAGAAATTATTATTTCTTCGGTAAAACCTTTTCAGTTAATGATGGGTAAAATTGTGGGAATTGCGTTAGTCGGTTTAACGCAGTTTTTGTTGTGGGCACTTTTAACGAGTATTATTTATTCGGTAGTTATGAGTGTTTTTATGATAGATCCTTCAACTGTTTCTCAAACAGGAGAAATCATGCAACAGGCTAATGTTAAAGAATTGCCTTCTCACCCGTATCAAGATGTAATTGAAGGGGTTGAATCTATTCCTTTCTTTCAAATTATAGTGGCTTTTCTGTTTTACTTTTTGGGAGGTTATTTGTTGTATGGCGCATTATTGGCGGCAGTTGGCTCAGCGGTTGATAGTGAGGCAGATACACAACAGTTTATGTTGCCGATTACGATTCCTTTAATTTTTTCGTTTGTGGTAGCACAAACAGTGATGGATAACCCCGATGGAGCTATGGCGTTTTGGCTATCAATTGTTCCTTTTACGTCTCCTGTTATTATGATGGTAAGAATTCCTTTTGGAGGAGTAGAAACATGGGAATTATTATTGTCTATGTTTTTATTGATTTTAGGGTTTTTAGGAACTACATGGGTAGCTGCAAAAATATATCGAACAGGAATATTAATGTATGGTAAAAAAATAACTTACCAAGAACTATGGAAGTGGCTTTTTTATAAAGGATGATTTTTTAATCCCCTCTCGAGAGGGGGAGATTTTGTTTGTTCGACAACGGAGAAGAATTACAAAATCAGGGGTGTGTTTTACACGAGAATTAATTAATAACTAAAGAAATGGCAAACATATTAATCATAGATGACGAGAAACCGATACGTAATACGCTAAAGGAAATTTTAGAGTATGAAAAGTTTACGGTAGAGGAAGCTGAAGATGGCGAGAGTGGTTTAGAGAAAATTAAATCAGGGAAATACGATTTAATCATGTGCGACATTAAGATGCCTAAAATGGATGGAATAGAGGTGCTGGAAAAAGCCGTTGATTTAGGTATAGATACACCCATTGTGATGATATCTGGTCATGGAACAATAGAAACAGCAGTTGAGGCATTAAAAAAGGGGGCGTATGACTTTATTTCAAAACCTTTTGATTTAAATCGATTATTGGTTACCGTAAGAAACTCTATTGATAGAAAAGAGTTGGTGCAGGAAACTAAGAAGTTAAAACGCAAGGTAAGTAATGGAAAACAAGGAACTCAAATTGTTGGTGAATCGGAAGGAATTAAGCAGGTTAAGGAAATGATTGAAAAGGTAGCTCCAAGTGATGCTAGAGTTTTGATTACAGGAGGCAATGGAACAGGAAAGGAGTTGGTGGCCCGTAGTTTACATGAACAATCGGAGAGAGCTAAAGCGCCATTTATAGAAGTGAATTGTGCTGCTATACCAGCAGAATTGATAGAGAGTGAATTGTTTGGACATGAAAAAGGAGCATTTACATCGGCTATTAAACAACGCAAAGGGTGTTTTGAGCAAGCAGAAGGAGGAACCTTATTTTTGGATGAAATTGGAGACATGAGCTTATCTGCTCAAGCTAAGGTGTTAAGAGCTTTGCAAGAAAGTAGAATAACTCGGGTAGGAGGAGAGAAAGAGATTAAAGTAAATGTAAGAGTGTTAGCAGCTACTAATAAAGATTTGGTAAAAGAAATAGCGGATAATAATTTTAGAGAAGATTTATATCACCGTTTAGGAGTTATTTTAATACATGTGCCCAACTTAAATGACAGGAAAGATGATGTGCCGATCTTGGCGAATTATTTTTTGGCGCAATTATGTCAAGACCATGGAGTAGCAGAAAAGCAATTTGATAAAGCTGCCTTAGGAGAGTTGAAAAAAGTAGATTGGACGGGTAATATTAGAGAGTTACGTAACATCATAGAACGTTTAATTATTTTATGTGGTGCTGTTATTACTGCTGCAGATATAAAAATGTATGCTAATCCAAAAGGGTAAAGAAAGCTTAGGTTTTTCGTTTATTCATCAACTTTTTGCAACCTTATTAGTTGCCTGAAAACTAATAAGGTTAAACTTAAAGAGGCTAAAAAAACTATTGAAGAAGCAACTACTTTCCACATGATTTGTGTATCAATTGAATTGAAAACAACGATTATGGAAATCACTAAAATTGGAAAATTTATCCAAAATGCAATTCTTATCTTTTTCAATTGTTCATTTTTTTTATTTGTGGTCATAAATTTTGATTTTATATGAGAGAAGAGCGTTTGGGATTAAACCAAACGCTCTTATGATATTATGTTTTTTTATTGTCTCTTTAATTGAATAAAAAGCAGAAAACTAAAAACACAAAATATCAGAAATGCAAAAAGTGTAGCATAAAATTTCCAATTTATAAAACTACTACCGATTCCCTTTGTTAGGAAAATAAAAAAGGAGAACAAAAGTAGTCCTAAATTTAAAACTAAAGCTATAAGTATGTTTTGTTTCATTATGTTAATGTTTAGCAACCTGCACCTGCACCTGAAAGACCTCCTCCAATTACACCAACTATCCCTCCTGCGACTGTTCCTATACCAGGAACAACAGAGCCTGCTGCTGCTCCTCCTAAGCCTCCAATAGCAGCACCACCAACGATACTAGCAGCACATTTCCCCCAAGAACTCCACCAACCAGCTTTTTGGTCAGTTGATATTAGATCTTGATTGTTTCCCATAAAAGTAATAGAAGCTTTGTATATTACAATGTATTGTAATAATAAATCTTTTTCATCATCTTTTAGATTACTAGCTTCAATTTCATTGAATTTTGTTTCTAAGAAAGTTATGAAAGATAATGGGTCAGTACTGTTATTTAGATTTATCTCTATTTCGTTGATAACATTTGTAACGTTATCACTATATCCATTTTTTGTGTTTTGATGGTTAATAGTATTGCTATAATTAGAAATGAATGATGTCAGAATTTCATTATTATTAGAATATAAACTTTCAGCAGCTGAAGTTACATCTGATTGAGAATTAAAGTTTGATTTTTTACTTCTTAATTCTTGAGCAATTTGATTTAAATCATTATTAATTAAAGATTCTAATTCAGCATATTTACTTTCATTGTCTAGATTATCTTTATCTATTGTAGTGTTATTTGAACTAGTGTTAGAGGTTGGATTGAAATTTTCTTTTTTACAGCCAATAATTGTTATTCCTATTATGGCAAGGAACGAGATTCCATAGATTAATTTTTTCATTTTTTTTTTAGATTTTAGTTCAATCCCGTCCTAAACGATTAAAAAGTTTTAAAAATAGAGAGAGGATTTAAAGTATCTCAAATTACCTTTGAGTTGTACAACAAAAAAACGCTCTCTCTATGTCAAACATAACCTTATTTG